>JAEIGA010000464.1_pt1 | contig 59509 bp, 52 predicted proteins | sample 9270691 | NCBI WGS metagenome assembly JAEIGA01 (sample SAMN17057246, study PRJNA624740) | gut metagenome | biome: biome; isolation source: fecal sample | host: Bos grunniens | place: China: Xizang | collected 2019 | reverse complement strand
TTGTTGCAGAACTATTCTTGGCCGGGAAACTTAAGGCAGTTGAAAAATATAATCAACCGTGCGACATTGCTTGCACAGGGTAGTTTCATTACGGTTGCCGAACTTGATTTGCCACAGATGGAGGCGGCGAACATCAATTTGCAACCATTGTATGACAAGGATGATGAGAAAAAACGTATTCTTGATGCTCTGAAACATACCGGCAACAATAAGAGTAAGGCTGCTGCACTGCTTGGAATAGACCGTAAGACACTTTACAACAAATTGAAATTATACGGTGTGGAATAACTATTGTGGAATTTTTCCACAGTTGTTGTGGCATTTCCACATTTTTCCACAATATGTAAAAAGAATATTTTTAAAATTATTTTGTTGATATTCAATGGTTTGTAAAATTGTGTGAATTTTTGGCATGTATTTTGTACTTTAATCGTTGAGGCTAATTGCCCGTTATGTGTGGAATAAACAATACAAAACAATATTATTAATTTTAAACTTGTAAACTATGAAAAATTTGGTTAAGAACATTTTGATCGTTTGCGGTCTTGCTGTTTTGGTAGTGTCTTGTGGTCCTACAAAGAAGGAACTTCAGGCTAATATCGACGCTCTTAATGTAGAGTTGGCACAGGCAAACTCTGAGATGGAGAATGTAATGGGTATCTTGAACGACGTTCAGGAGGGTTTCCAGTTGATTAACGAAGCTGAGAACCGTGTAAACGTACAGAACGCTGAGAATGCACCTGCAAATGTTAAGGAGCAGATCAATGCTGATTTGGCTTTCATCCAGGCTAAGATGAAGGAGAACCGTGAGCGTATCGCTGAACTCGAGGCTAGAGCTGAGAAGGGCGACAAGACAGCTGCTGCTTTGCGCAGAACTATCAAGAACTTGAAGGCTGAATTGGCTGACAAGGAGGCTGTTATCGCTACACTTTTGGCTGACATCGATGCTAAGAACGCACGTATCCAGCAGTTGGATGTTGAGGTTGCTAACCTTAATGCTGACAAGAACGCTCTTACAGCAAAGAATGCTGCTAACGAGCAGGTAATTGCAAAGCAGGATAAGGATATGAACAAAGCATGGTATGTCATTGCTAAGAGAAAGGCACTCAAGGAGCAGAACATCCTTAAGATGGGTGATGTAATGGAGCAGGCTGACGTTGTTAAGGATGACTTCATTGAAATCGACATCAGAAACGTTGCTGAGATTCCTGTAGGTGCAAAGAAGGCAAGACTTCTTTCTGCTCACCCAGAGGGTTCTTACGAGATTGTTAAGGCCGAGGACGGTATGGCTGTTGTCAAGATTCTTGATCCTCAGACATTCTGGAGCGTAACACGTTACCTCGTTGTAAGAGCTAGATAATCAATTTGCTCGAAATATAAAAATCTCCGACATTGCGCGCAATGTCGGAGATTTTTTATTGTATATGTTGGCTTGCGCTGTTTTATAAATCAATATTTTAATTCATTGTGTAGTCTATTTAGTAAAACTTCTATAAAAGTTTTCTTGTAAGATAGGTTTTTTCAACTCATTGTGCTAACTTTGTATAATTGTAAATTATACGAAAACGTGCTGTACTTGTTGTGACATACTGAAAAACTTACGTTTTGCTAATCTGCACTGTTTTTGTCTAAGTATAGATTGTTTCTGAAACATGCGAGTAATAGATTATATAAATACATCTTCAAAAACAGCCTTTTCATTTGAGGTGTTACCTCCGCTTAAGGGCGTTGGTACAAGTGGTCTGTTCGACAATATCGACAGGCTCATGGAGTTCAATCCCGGTTATATAAATATTACTACTCATCATAGCGAGCCTGTATATAGGGATATGGGCAATGGAATGTTCGCGTTGGGAACAATACGCCGTCGTCCGGGAACGGTGGCCGTGGCAACAGCAATACATCATCGTTATGGTGTGCCTGTAGTGCCTCACATCCTTTGCAACGGGTATACTCTTGAAGATACCGAATATGCACTTATCGACTTGCAACTGTCGGGAATAACCGATATTCTTGTTCTGCGTGGCGACAAGTGCAAGGGTGATGCGAATACAGCTCCGGCAAAGCAGGGAAACAAATATGCCATAGACCTGCAAAAACAGGTGAACCGTTTTAATGAGGGCTTCTTTGTAGATGGCACACAAATGAAAGAACGCGGTAAGGCTTTTTCGTATGGTGTGGCATGTTATCCCGAGAAACACGAAGAGGCTCCGAATATGGACAGCGACCTTGCTGTACTCAAACAAAAGGCTGATGCCGGTGCAGCTTATGCTGTTACGCAAATGTTTTTCGATAATAAAAAATATTTCGATTTTGTTGAGCGGGCACGTGCAATGGGTATCACAATACCTATAATACCGGGTATAAAGCCAATTCATCGTATATCTCAACTCAATGTGCTGCCAAAGACTTTTCATGTGGATTTGCCGAGCGATCTTGTTAATGAGGTTTTGAAAAGCAAGAATGATACCGATGTGGCACAGGTTGGCCGCGAATGGGGTATAGCACAATGTCGTGAACTTATGCAGCATGGTGTTCCAAGTATTCACTTCTACACTATCAATGCGTTTGACAGTGTATATGAGATAGCAAAAGCAATATACTGATGGGAGTTTTCTTTAAAGATATAATAGGGCAGAAGGGTGTTGTCGAGCAACTGAAACGTTGTGTCGATGAGAATTGTCTGGCTCATGCATTGCTCATAACAGGACCACGCGGCAATGGCAAGTTGGCTATAGCCATTGCTCTTGCCAACTATATGTTGTGTGCCAATCGTGCAGGTGATGTCTGCGGTTCATGTCCTGCATGTGTAAAATTGGATAAATTTATTCATAGTGACCTCCATTTTGTCTTTCCTGTAAAAAAGAAAAAAGGCAGTTCGAGCGATACGGCTCCTATCAGCGATGATTATATGACGGAGTGGCGCGATTTGCTCTCTAAAGGTGCTTATTTCGGCTATGATGAGTGGCTGCAAAAACTTGATGTAGAGAATCAGCAACCGATGATTTATGAGCGCGAGAGCAGTGAGATTCTACACAAACTTTCAATGCAGTCGCGCGAGGGTGGTTGGAAGATTGTCATAATCTGGTTGCCCGAAAAAATGAAAGAGGCTTGCTCCAATAAGCTGTTGAAGATTATAGAAGAGCCTCCGAAAGATACCCTTTTTCTGCTTGTGTCGGAAGAGCCCGAAAAAATTATTCCTACCATCTTGAGCCGTACACAACGCATTGAGGTGCCTCGTATAGCCAGAGAGGATATGGAAAAAGGCTTGTCGGCACGTTATGGGCTCACATTCGAGGATGCGGCTCTTATTGCACAGCAGAGTGCCGGCGATTGGGAAAAGGCTGAGGAACTGCTCTCCTTGAGTGAGGAAAAGGCTCAATATCTCGATTTGTTCATGCAACTGATGCGTGTGGCATACGCCCGAAATATTCGTGATATGAAGGCATGGAGCGAACAGGTAGCAGCACTTGGACGCGAACGTCAGAAACGTTTGCTCGACTATTGTCAGCGTATGATACGCGAGAATTTCATAATGAACTTCAAGAACGATGAGATGTTATACATGTCGCAGGCAGAGCGTAACTTCTCGGTGCGTTTTTCACCTTTTGTAAATGAGAATAATATCTTCGGAATAGTTGAAGAACTATCCGAAGCCCAAAGACATATAGAACAGAATGTTAATGCGAAAATGGTCTTTTTCGACATGTCGTTGAGAATGATTGTTTGGATAAAGAACAGATAAATGGACAAGAAATTCAAAGAGAATAACGGCTGTGCCGGTATCTGCTGTAAGGGATGCGGTAAAATGGATGCGCCGTTGAATACCTTCGATTGGCTTGCCGGTGTGCCTGAAAACGAGGAGTATACCGACATTGTGGAGGTGCAGTTCAAGAATACACATAAAGGATATTATAAGAATAGCAATAATATTCCGTTGCAAAAAGGTGATATTGTTGCTGTAGAGGCTGTACCAGGACACGATATCGGTGTTGTTACAATGACCGGTCGTCTTGTGTTGTTGCAATTGAAGAAAACACGCCTCACGCCCGAGAGTGAGTTCAAGCGTATCTATCGCAAGGCTCGTCCTGTCGATATGGAAAAATATGCCGAAGCAAAGGCGCGTGAGCACGATACAATGATACGTTCGCGACAAATTGCAAAAGACCTTAATCTTGATATGAAAATAGGTGATGTGGAGTATCAGGGCGATGGACAAAAGGCTATATTCTATTATATTGCCGACAATCGTGTCGATTTCCGTCAGCTAATAAAGGTGCTTGCCGATGTGTTTAAGATAAAAATAGAGATGAAGCAGATTGGTGCGCGTCAGGAGGCAGGTCGTATTGGCGGTATAGGTCCTTGTGGACGTGAACTTTGTTGTGCAACATTCACTACAAATTTCGTTTCTGTATCAACATCGGCTGCACGTTTTCAGGATATATCACTCAATCCTCAGAAACTTGCAGGTCAGTGTGCAAAACTGAAATGTTGTCTGAACTACGAGGTTGATGCATACGTCGAGGCTTCGCGCGGATTGCCTAATCGCGATATAGAACTCGAAACACAGGATGGAACATACTATTTCTTCAAGTGTGATATAATGCGTGGTGAAATCACCTACTCTACCGACAAGCATATTCCGGCAAATCTTGTAACTATTACAGGACGCAGAGCGTTTGCCGTTATCGAGATGAACAAACGTGGCGAACGTCCCGAGTCGCTTCAGGCCGATGGCGAACGTGAGGTAAAACGTTCTGTCGATTTGCTCGAACAGGAGAATATCAACCGTTTCGACAACAATGTGCAACGTGGTGGAAAGAAACGTCGTAAGGGAGGTCGTCCCGACCAAAGAAGAGGTAATGACAGGCGTGAGAATAAGAATAATAATCAAAAAAGCGAGTAGTTTCCTGCTGTTGCTCTTGTTGCTCTGTAGTTGCGATAGAACTCTTTTTCACACCTTTTCATCGGTGGGCGGAGAATGGCATCGTGATTCTGTAGTGGAGTTTGTTTATGCAGGTGAATCCTCTCCCTCGCGGCTTTGTGGTATGCAATTGGAGGCTCGTACCGATGCTTCGTATCGATATAAGAATCTTGTTGTATGTGCCGGTTTTTTCAATATGAACGACAGTCTGTTGACGTGCGATACTCTGCCGATTTTTGTTTATGGCGATGACGGTCACAGGATAGGCGCAACAGCAGGTATGTTATATCAACAAGAGAGTAATGTGGTGTTGCCGGATATATCCTTTCGCGACTCGGTCGTTATACGTCTTCATCATCTTATGTCCGATGACGTGTTGAAAGGTGTTCACGATATCGGGGTAAAACTGATGAATCTTGATTAACGCTTTATTACTTCGCGGTCGGCATCTATTCTCAGGAATGTAAAAAGCAGAATTGAAAATCCCAAGAATGATGAACCTCCATAACTGAAGAAAGGCAATGGTATTCCTATTACCGGAACTATTCCAATGACCATGCCGATGTTTATGGCAAAATGGAAAAAGAATATTGATGCAAGGGCATACCCGTAGGCTCGTCCAAATACATTGTTTTGCCGTTCGGCAAGTGCAATAAGGCGCAGAATAAATATCACAAAGAATGTAAGTACAAAGGCCGACCCCAGGAATCCCTGTTCTTCGCCAATAGTACAGAATATAAAGTCGGTATCCTGTTCCGGCACATATTTGAGTTTGGTCTGTGTTCCATTAAGAAATCCTTTGCCTGTAAGTCCACCAGAGCCAATGGCAATCTTTGATTGGTGTACGTTATACCCGACACCTGAAAGGTCGTCTTTAAGTCCAAGAAGCACCTCTATACGTACTTTCTGATGTGGTTTGAGTACATTGTGCATCACGTATTCGCACGAGCTGTAGAAAGCCACAGAACCAATCAGGTAGAGTGCAATCCAAAGATTTCTTTTCTCCTTGTTGAGTCTTATGCGAAGTAACATATATACAACGTTGAACGATAATAGCAGATACTGCATTATCATTATGTTGAATTCAATAAGATATATTGCAATCCAATAGGAGAAGAGTGTGCCGGCGAGGTTTGTGGCTGCAAGAACAAGGAATGTCCTGTCGTTCTTGCACCAGAACTTTACCATTGCTATAGAAAATATCTGGATAAGCACTGTCACAGCATACGGACCAATAGCCAACGGCAGATTATCGAACATTATACTGTCATATTTTATACCTATAACAAAATATACCACTGCGCTTATTGCCATCAGCAAGAATATACCGGTCATACCTTCCCGATACAGTACAATAAACAATGAGAAATAGACCAACGCACTGCCTGTCTCGTTCTGTGCAATAATGACAATCATTGGCAGCAATATTATTGCTATGCTGCGTAGTATGTCTTTACGGTTATTGATGTTGAACTCTCTCTGCCCTACATATGAAGCCAACATCAGGGTTGTTGCAAATTTCATGAATTCGGCAGGCTGTATGCTGAACGAACCTATAGATATCCACGAATGCGAACCTTTTATATCTTTAGCAATGAATATTGTCAAGATACCAACGAGTATGGCTGCAATATATATAAGCCCTGATAGATTACGATAGGTCTCTTTTTGAATGGTAAGTAGCAGTGTGCCGACAACAAGTGATATTCCTATCCATAGAGCCTGTTTTCCACTTCGTTCGCTTTGGGAGAAAAAGTCAAGGAAACTTGTTTCGATGTAACTATGGCTTGCGCCGCATATAGCAAGCCATCCCATTGCAGCAAGTGCCAAGAAAAGAACGATTGTAAACCAATCAATCCTGTTCAATATGTTATCTCTCCTCTTTTCCATAGTAGATAGACTTGTTTTGAATATCTGTGGCTCTCTTCTCGCTCTCTTCGGATAGTGTTCCGTTTATATATTTTTCCATAAGCAATGCTCCTATAGGAACACCGTATGTGGCTCCAAATCCACCGTTTTCAACATATACGGCTATGGCTATCTGCGGATTGTTTCTTGGTGCGAAACCTAAAAATGCAGAGTGGTCTTTTCCTTTGTTTTGCGCTGTGCCGGTCTTGCCGCATACATCAAGTCCCGGTATGTTTGCTGCATAGCATGTACCGTCGGTAACTGCAAGACGCATACCTTTGATAATCTCTTCATATACTTTTGCATCGACCATTGTCTTTTTTGCAGTCTTGAATTCTGAGCGGATAGTATCACCATCGATGGCTTTTACAATATGCGGAGTGATATATGTACCTCTATTGGCTATTGTTGCACCAAGGTTGGCTATCTGTAATGGAGTGAGTGTAACCTCACCCTGTCCTATTGATATACTTATGACTGTTACGGCGCGCCAATAGTTTCCATAGTGTCGTGTGTAGTAATCGGCGTTGGGTATCATTCCACGTACCTCTCCCGGCAGGTCAACACCCAATTTATAACCAAATCCCATAGATACCATATAGTCACGCCAAAGATTCATAGCCTCTTTTGTTCCGCTATATTTTTCTGATGCGAACATACGGTGAAGGCCCCAACAGAAATAGGCGTTGCACGATGTTGCCATAGCGGGTGCCAAAGATATTGGCGATGAGTGCGGGTGGCATCCTAAACGGAAATTGTTGAAAACAAAGCCGTCGTGGCAAGGAAAACTTGTCCTTGAATTGACGATACCTTCTTGAAGGAATACTGCGGCTTGCGATGTTTTGAATGTAGAACCGGGAGGGTATGTTCCCATTATGGCGCGATTAAGCAATGGTTTGTTTTTATCAAGTGCCAAATTATGGTGGTTCTCTCCTCGTTTACGTCCTGATAGCAATGCCGGGTCGTATGATGGTGCCGAGACCATACAAAGTATCTCTCCTGTCGAAGGCTCTATGGCAACAATGCTGCCTATTTTGTTTTTCATAAGCCTTTCGCCCAATGCCTGCAACTCTATATCAAGGCTCAATGTAATGTCTTTTCCTCGTACGGCAGCGGTATCGAGTATGCCATTCTTATATTTGCCTTGTATGCGTCCTCTGGCATCGCGTAGCAGAACCTCTGTTCCTTTTTGGCCACGCAGTATGTTTTCGTACGAGGCTTCTATGCCTTGTTGACCTATGTAATCTCCTCGTCGGTAATAGGGGTCTTTGTCTATAATCTTTTGTGATACTTCGCCTATGTCGCCAAGTAGTACACCGGCCACATCGTAGTTGTATTCTCTTGTAGAACGTTTGCGTACATAAAAGCCGGGAAACCGGAACATCTTCTCTTGAAAGCGGGCAAACTCCTCGCCTGTGAGTTGTGTCATGAATTCCTGCTCGGTGTATGATGAATATCCGGGATTGTAGCGCTTGTTCCTGACTCTTTCCATTCTTTCGTTGAAGTCATCAAGTGTTATGTCAAGAGCCTTGCATAATTCAAGAGTGTCTGTATTCTTTATTTCGCGCGGAACGAAGGTAATGTCGTATGAAGGTGTGTTATATGCCACGAGTTTGCCGTTGCGGTCATATATCAAACCACGCGCAGGATAAATTGTTTTCTTGTAGAAAGCATTACTGTCTGCTTTGCTTTTATAGTCGTTATTCCTGATTTGTAAATCGTATATCTGGAAAAGGTATGTGATGAGCACGAGGATTACAACCCCCGATAAAATATATTTTCGATTGTCGTAACTGTAATCCCTCATATATTATCGTTGGCTTGAGAAAAACTCTATCACAATGGTGAACAACATTGTAAGCAATGTACTTGATACAATGCTTGTCAGCAGCATAAGAGGGTTTGCTGCAGTGAAAAGTTCGAGAATAAAAAGTGCCGTAAAGAATATTGCAGTACAAAGTATTGAATAGACAGTGTATCTGCTCCATTTAAGACTTCTCACTCCCGGAATAAAATCGTCGGGTATCCCTTTGTGTGCAAAGGCCGAAAGTAACGGGTTGCGTATGAAACCTAAGAGTGTGGTTGCCGCAGCGTTTATTCCCGGTGTGTTGCAGAACATGTCGACACACACACCAAAAAGAAAACTCCATATAAGCAGCTCGTTGCGCGTTGTGTGGCGTGGTAATTTAATGATGAAAATGATATATATGCACGCTGTAGCATAGCCAAACAGATGTATTCGGCTGAATATAAGAACTTGTACTAACACCAATAGTACAAAATTCCGTAATCTTGTCAGCGTGTTCTTTGTCATTTCTTGTCTATGTTTTTCTCAAGTTTTTTCTGTTCTTCTTTACCGTTGTTGCCGACTATAAAGACATTGCTTATAGCCGAGAAATCAACGAATAATTCCACCTTTGCCCGGTAAAAGAGTCCGTCCTCTGATTCTTCGAGGTTTTGTATACGTCCGACAGGTATATCGGCCGGAAATATAGAAGAGAAACCGCTTGTAACAACGGTGTCGCCTCTCTCAAAAACTGCGTATCGTGGCAAATCTACAAGGTATGAATAGCGTGTGTCTTTGCCGTCCCACTGTAATGCACAGAAGCTGTTGCTTCCTTTTACTCTGCAATTGATATTGCTTTTTCCGTTAAGCAATGGAATAACTATCGAATAGTTGCTTGATGACTGATAGACAATTCCTACAATGCCTTTATCGCTGAACACGCCCATCTCTTCATGAACACCATCATTCGTTCCTTTGTCGATAGTGATGTAGTTGTCGGTTTTGTTGAGCGTATTGTTTACAATGGTTGCAGTCTTGTAGTAGTAGCCATTGCTTTTTCTTGTATATGGATGTGAAATGAGTAATGAATTGTCTTTAAGTGTTCTAAGTTCATTACGTGTCTCTTCCAACTCATCGAGCAGTGTGCGGTTGTACTCCATCAGTGTGGTATTTTCGCTCTTGAGACTGAAGTAACTGCCAATATCTGTGATGGTAGAATAGATGTTTCCGGCAACGTTATTGGCCGAGGTGAAGATTACCGCGCTCTGATAATTATTGAAACTGATAATAAGCACAAAACTGATTCCCTCCAACAATGTGAAAAGGAACCAGTGATTGTGCTTGATTAGAAAATTCAATATCGCTTGCACGGCAATTCTTTTTATCTCATCAAGAATGATGCAGATAGGTCATTCAAAGCAAGAGCTGTACCCTTTGCTACACAATATAGCGGGTTTTCTGCAATATGGAACGGAATGTTTATCTTGTTAGATAGACGCTTGTCCAATCCACGGAGCAATGCTCCGCCGCCTGCAAGGTATATGCCGTTGTGTACGATGTCGGCATATAGTTCGGGTGGAGTATGCTCGAGTGCGCTTATAATGGCATTCTCAATCTTTGTGATTGACTTGTCTATACAGTGCGCTATCTCCTGATAGCATACGGGAACCTCGATAGGCATTGCTGTTATACGGTTAGGGCCGTGTACGATGTAGTCCTGTGGTGCCTCATCGCCAAGGTCGGTAAGCGCTGAACCTACATGTATCTTGATACGTTCCGCCATACGCTCGCTGACACGAACATTGTGCTGACGGCTCATATACTCCTGAATGTCGGCTGTGAAATCGTCACCCGCTGTGCGTAATGAACCATTAGAAACAATTCCGCCAAGTGAGATAACGGCAATCTCGGTTGAACCACCACCTATGTCAACAACCATGTTGCCTTCAGGTGCCTGTACGTCGAGACCTATACCGAGTGCAGAAGCCATAGGCTCGTATATGAGATACACGTCGCGTCCACCGGCATGTTCTGCCGAGTCGCGTACAGCACGCAACTCAACTTCGGTAGAACCGTAAGGTACACCAATAACCATGCGGAGCGATGGTGTGAAGAGTTTACTGCCCATATTCACCTTGTCTATGAGTCCGCGCATCATCATCTCGCAGGCGTAGAAGTCGGCGATGACACCGTCTCTCAAAGGACGTATGGTCTGTATGTTCGGGTTGGTCTTCTCGTGCATCTGTTTTGCCTTTTCACCAACCGCAATCATCTTTTTCTGTCCGTCGATAGCTACGACCGATGGCTCGTCAACAACAATCTTACCATTGTATGATATGATGGTGTTGGCTGTGCCAAGGTCAATAGCAACATCTTGTGTGAATGAAAAAAGTCCCATTCTATATTATTGGTTTTTAAGATTAATGTTTAAAGTGGCGGAAACCTGTGATGACCATTGCTACGCCGTTAGCATCGCAGTAGTCAACAGACTCCTTGTCACGGATTGAGCCGCCCGGGTGAACAACTGCAGTAACTCCAGCCTCGTGTGCAATCTGTACGCAGTCGGGGAATGGGAAGAACGCATCGCTTGCCATTACGCTACCTTCGAGAGAGAAACCGAAGTTGCCAGCCTTCTCTATAGCGTGACGTAGTGAATCAACGCGCGATGTCTGTCCAACGCCGCTCGCGATGAGCTGCTTGTTCTTTGCAAGAACGATGGCGTTGCTCTTGCTGTGCTTAACAATCTTGTTTGCAAACAGCATATCCTCAATCTCCTCAGCCTTTGGAGCAACCTTTGATACAGTCTGCAAGTCGGCTGCTGTCTCAACCTTTGCGTCGCGGTCCTGTACAAGAACACCGTTCAACACGCTGCGGAAAGTCTTCTCAGGCATCTCTGTCGATTTCTGTACAAGGATAATGCGGTTTTTCTTCTGCTTCAAAACTTCGAGAGCGTCAGCATCGTAGCTTGGAGCGATGATAACCTCGAAGAAAATCTCGTTCACCTTCTCTGCTGTGGCTTTGTCGACATTTGCATTTGCGATGAGCACGCCACCGAAAGCCGATACGGGGTCACCGGCAAGAGCTGCATCCCATGCCTCAGCCAATGTAGGACGTGAAGCCAAACCGCAAGCGTTGTTGTGCTTAAGGATAGCGAATGTTGTCTCACCTGCGAAGTCGTTGATTAGTTCAACGGCAGCATTGATGTCAAGCAGGTTGTTATAAGAAATCTCCTTGCCATGAATCTGCTCGAGCATATCGTTGAAGTTGCCGTAGAAAGCACCCTTCTGGTGTGGGTTCTCACCATAGCGCAAAGACATTGGAGTGTCGTTTGTCTGACGGAAAGCGCTGTTGCTCTCCTTGTCGAAGTAGTTGAAAATTGCAGAGTCGTATGCCGAAGATACAGCAAATGCCTCGCGAGCAAAGAAACGACGCTCCTCAAGAGTTGTCTGCGCACCGTTGTTCTTCAGAATCTCGTGGAGTGGAGCATACTGAGCCTTGCTTGCAACAATAACAACATCGTTGAAGTTCTTTGCTGCACCACGGATAAGAGAGATACCGCCTATGTCGATTTTCTCGATGATGTCAGCCTCGGGAGCACCAGATGCAACTGTCTGCTCGAAAGGATAAAGGTCAACAATTACAAGGTCAATCTCGGGAATCTCGTATTCAGCCATCTGCTGCTGGTCCTTCTCAAGCTCTCTGCGTCCGAGGATACCGCCGAATACCTTGGGGTGCAATGTCTTTACACGACCACCGAGGATTGAAGGGTAACCAGTGAGACTCTCAACTGCAGTGCAGGGAATATTAAGCGATTCAATGAACTGTTGTGTACCACCTGTTGAAATAAGCTGTACACCTTCTGCGTGAAGCATCTTGATGATTTCGTCAAGACCATCTTTGTAGAACACTGATACAAGTGCCGATTTGATTCTTTTTGTTGACATGTTTCTTAAATATTTTATGTTTATTACTCTCAAATTACAGCTAAGATACCAAACAGAATTTTGTATCTGTAATTTTCTGCGAAGTTACTTTTTTTTATGCGATTTTACACTATAAAAAGCATTCAAATTTCACAAGTTAAATGAATATTTAAAATAACCTCCTCCGCTTTTGTATAAATGCAAGCAGAAGGAGGTTGTTTTATGTTTCAATATGTAAACCGAAACAGTATGATATCGTTTATCAACTTGTTATTCTTCGGGAGTGAACATGGGGTCCCAAGCTGGGAGCAATGTCGGCTTTTCATTGAGTATCTTCAAGATGTTTTCGGGTACATATTTCTTGTCAACAACAAGACGGAACATGTATTCGTCGAACCATTCGTCAGTCATTATCAGTGTGCCCTGGAAACCGGAACTTACACCCCAACTGTTCTCCACCTGCCATTTTACTGTGTTACCGTTTTTGTCAATATCAACGGCTTTCAATGTCATTGCGTGTGATGAACCGCTGTCGAAAGTCATAATACGTTCTTTCTTGTCCATACCGAATTCTGTACCGAACATCTCTTCATATATGTAGTTGTTTATGTCGAGTGTTCCGCGCTTTGAGTCAAGAAATTTGCCAACATCGCATGAGAAGTACATCATTGTACTATCCTTGATAGATGCTATAGCCATCTTCTTTATCTCTTCGATAGGCAGATTTATGTACAGCCAATTGTGTCCGTCATATACGTGACGGTCGTATTCAATTTCATAGCTCTTCCAATAAGGACGGCTTGGGTCGTTCATAAACATTACGTAGTCGTCCTGCATGTTTATGTTGAGGTATTTCTCATAGAAACTGCGTGGGGTGTATTTCTGTGGTTCTTCGCGGTAATTTCCGTTTGCATCTTTTGGTGCCCATGTGAACTCTGTGGGAGGAACACCGTAAACCTGTGCAAGCATTTTGTAAACTACTTTTAGCTGCTCTTTCTTTATGTTCAACAGTTCTTTCTCTTTTTTGCCACTTTCGTGTGCTTCGCGTAGCTCAAGACCGAATTCACGTAGTTTTGTCTTTAACAAAGCTGAGAAAGCAGATGTGTTGTCGCTTGTATAGCTCTCTTTCATTACACCTTTGGGAACAATGCCGTATTTTGCAATCAGGTCGGCAACTCCGGTAAATGTTCCGCCGTCGCTGAGCGGGTTCTTGAATAGCCACTCTACAGTGCGGTCATCGTATGGCTTCTTGCGTGTATCAATGACACCTTGAAGGAAAAGGTTCGATTTTTCCAATTGGTCGTAGAAGAAATTATATACCTGCGAGAATTCGAATGCTCCCAAATTCTCGTTTGCAATCATCTTCGCACGTAGTACGTTCATTCCGGTGAACAGCCAGCAACGACCTGATGATTTCTGATCGCAGATTCCTTTAGAGGGAACGCTATGGCTGAAATATGTGTTCAGCTCATTAAGGTTTTCCTGATTGAGAGATAAAACCTTGATAGAATTGGATAACATTACATTCTGCAAGGCTTTTTCTGCAGTTGTGGGTTTGTAGCTCTCTTTTAGCTCGTTGAGCATCTTTGCGTCGATGCCGCCGTTGGCAGTCTGCGCTGTTGCGCCTACCGACAACAATGCTGTTGCTATAAGGCAACTTGCTGTTTTAAAAAATCTCTTCATGTTTATTTATGTTTTGTTTAATATCCGGTCTGTTTATATTGGTTGCTAAATTAATCCATATTTTTATTAATTGCAACCCCAACCCTTGCTGTGTCTTTGTATGTCCTCGATAAATGCAAGGGCAGTTTCTATATTTTTTACGTTTTCAACGGTGATTATACAACGTCCGTCACCTTCGCGTACCTTGCAGTTGAATTGGCTTGTAGGAATATAACTCATAATGGCTCCGAATATCTCACCTGTGTAATATCTCTCGTTGCGTGTGTCAACAAGGAAAAGGTTCATCTTGCCGCCTTTGAGGTATATTTTTTCAATGCCAAGGCGTTGGGCTTCGTGTCGCAGTGTTACCATGCGTATGAGTTCTTCTCCCTCTTTGGGTATCGCTCCAAAGCGGTCTTTCATCCTGGCGCGGAAAGCCTCTATTTCGCGGCTCTCTGTAAGTGAATCCAATTCGCGGTACAGCAGTATGCGTTCGTTGCTGTCCGGTACATATATTGCAGGGAATAGCAACTCGAGGTCGCTTTCTACAAAGCACTCTTTTACAAAGATATCGCTGTCGCTATCCTCGTCCTGTGGAAGTATGTCTGAGAATTCTTCATCTTTGAGTTCGTGTACAGCCTCGGCGAGCAGTTTCTGATATGTTTCGAATCCCAGGTCGGCTATAAATCCGCTTTGCTCTGCTCCTAACAGGTTTCCGGCTCCGCGTATGTCAAGGTCCTGCATTGCAATGTGCATTCCGCTACCAAGTTCGCTGAAACTTTCAATAGCTTCCAGTCTTCGGCGTGCGTCGGTACTGAGGCTCTCGCGTGGTGGGGTAAGCATGTAACAGAATGCCTTGCGCTTGCCGCGTCCCACGCGTCCGCGCATCTGGTGCAGGTCGCTGAGACCAAAGTTTTGTGCCTGGTTTATTATTATGGTATTTACATTTGGTATATCAATACCATTCTCTACAATGGAGGTGGCTATAAGTACGTCGTAATCGTGGTTGATGAATTCGTATAGTCGCTTTTCCAGTTCTGCCGGTTCCATCTGACCATGTCCAATGCATATTCGTGCGTCAGGAACAGCGTTTTTGACAACTCTTGCCAATTCCTCCATTCCCGATATCCTGTTTGTAATAAGAAAAACCTGACCGTTGCGACTCAATTCAAATCCTACGGCTTCTTTGATGACTTCTGCATCAAACGTGTGTATCTCAGTGTGTATAGGATATCGGTTGGGCGGTGGTGTCTGTATCATAGACAAGTCTCTTGCTCCCATTATCGAGAATTGCAAGGTGCGAGGAATTGGGGTGGCGGTCATAGTGAGCGTATCTACGTTTACTTTCAATTGACGTAGCTTTTCCTTTACGGCTACACCGAACTTCTGCTCTTCGTCAATGATGAGCAGTCCCAAATCCTTGAACTTGACCTCTTTGCTCGTGAGCTTATGTGTTCCTATGATTATATCTACTTTGCCCTCTTTCAGCTCTTCGAGTATTTTTTTTGTTGTAGCAGCACTGCGCGCTCTGCTCAGGTATTGTACATTACAGGGGAATTCTTTTAGTCGTTCCTTGAATGTAAGATAATGCTGATATGCAAGTACTGTTGTAGGAACAAGCACCGCAACCTGTTTGCCATCTGTCGCAGCTTTGAACGCGGCACGTATGGCAACTTCGGTCTTTCCAAAACCAACATCTCCGCAAATGAGCCTGTCCATCGGACGTTTACGCTCCATGTCGCGTTTGACCTCATTGGTGGCTTTGAACTGGTCGGGTGTGTCCTCATATATGAAACTTGCTTCAAGTTCGTTCTGCAGATAGCTGTCGGGCGAGAAGGCAAATCCCTCCTCTTTGTATCGTTGTGAATAAAGTTTGATAAGGTCGCGTGCAATGTCTTTGATTTTGCTTTTTGTACGCTCCTTCATTCTTTCCCATGCGCCTGTACCCAATTTGTTCAGGGCCGGGGCATCGCCTTCCTTGCCATGATATTTCGAAATCTTGTGCAGATTGTGTATCGATACGAAAACCACATCGTCATTCTTGTATATGAGCTTTATAGCTTCTTGAGTGGCATTCTCGTTTGGTATGCGTACAAGACCACCGAATTTGCCTACACCATGGTCTATATGTACAATGTAGTCTCCAATGCCAAACTCTTTCAACTCTTTTAGTGTCAGTGCTACTTTTCCGTTGCGGGCACGTTCGCTACGCAACTTATAGTTGTGAAAACGTCCAAACAGTTGGTGGTCGGTAAAGAATGCTATGTGCAGGGTGTTGTCAATATATCCTTTGTGTATGGTACGCCCAATCGGTGTGAAAGGTATGTCATCGCCACGGTCATCAAAAATAGCTTTCAAACGGTCTGCCTGATGCAGGTCGTCTGTAAGCAACAGTATCTTGTATCCTTTTTCAATATGGTTTTTAAAACAGTTGCTTACCAGGTCAAAGTCTTTTTGAAAGAGCGGCTGTGGTAATATGTCAAACTTTACTTTTGTACATGTGCTGTTGTTCTCGGTACGTAACTCCCAATGCTTGACGTGGCGGGCAAATGTCTCAATCTCTACAGCCGACATCAATTCCGGCATATCCGGCAGTTTGCTCTCTGAAAGTTTGGCTTGTAACGTGAATCCTTCGTTACGTAGCTTTTCAATGCTTCCCTTGACAAGCTCTATATCCTTGGTTATCAATATTACATTCTTAGGTAAGAACTCTGTTATTGAAACAGCCTCTTTTCCTGTTACCTTTGGAACGATTGATATTTCATCGGTTTTTTCTCTTGAAAGTTGTGTCTCGACCTCAAAAGTCCTGATACTTTCCACCTCGTCGCCAAAGAAGTCTATGCGGTAAGGATATTCCGATGAAAAGGAGAATATATCAATCAGGCTACCTCGCACGGCATACTCTCCCGGCTCATAAACATAGGTTACCTCCTTGAACTTTAATTCGGAAAGTTTTTTTTCAACCTGTTCGCGTTCGAGTTTGTCACCGATAGTTATGGATAATGTGTTTTTGCTAAGATCGCTTTGTGATGCGACCTTTTCGGCCAAGGCTTCGGGATGTGTAATTATGATAAGTCCCTCTTTTCTGCGATGAGATGATAACTTGCTCATTACTTCGGTGCGAAGTATGCGGTTTGCATCGTCCTCCTGCCCGTATTTCATGGCTCTTCGGAATGATGATGGAAAAAACAGGACCTCTTTCTCGCCTATGATTTGTACGATGTCATGGTAAAAATATCCCGCCTCTTCGGCGTCGTTCATTACTACAAGATATGTCTGCTCCGGGGTTTGTTCTTTCAGTCCGCAAAGCGCCATTGCCGCGGCACTGCCAAAAAGTCCCTCGAGGAGAACACGTTTCTTGCTCCCCTCTTCGCGTAACTGCAAAAGGGCTTTGACGCCCGGATGAGTTGCGTAAATTTGTTGAATTTCTTTAGGTTCCATCAGTAATGGTGCAAAAATAACCAATTTATTCAACATTCTCGCTCTTGAACAGCTCTGTATGCCACTATTTTCTATAATTTTTCTTAAAAATGACAACAATATACTTATTGTTGTTATATTTGCATTTATTACAATTTGTAATACATATGGCAAAAGATTATAAGTACAGCATCGAGATGAAGGTGCGCGACTATGAATGCGATATTCAAGGTGTGGTAAACAATGCCAATTACCAACACTATTTGGAACATGCCCGCCACGAGTTCCTTGAATCGATAGGAGGTAGTTTTGCTAATCTTCATAGCCAAGGTATAGATCCAATGGTTTCTAAGGTTACCATTGAATACAAACGTCCGTTGCGTGGCGGTGACAAGTTCGATGTATGTATAAATGTGGAACGTCGTGGAGCAAAACTTGTCTTTCTTCAGGATATATACAACAAGACTACCGGTGATTTGGCGGTAAAAGGCGAGGTTGATGTTATTTGTCTTAAGAATGGCCGTCTTACACGTGGTGAGGTTTTTGATGAGATGTTTAAAGATTTACTAAATGGTAATTAATTCATGTCAACAATTGTTTGGGCGATAATTCTGGTGGTCGGATATTCTGTGCTCTTCGTTGTGAAGAGTTTGCTGTCAGATCATTCCGATGTAAAAGGGACTCCTGTCGGTGGGGAAGTCTTTCCAAAGATTGATATATACAACAGAGAGGTCTCGGATGAGTGTGTAGAAAAAAGAATAACATCTGTTACAAAACCTGATGTTAAGAAAAAACAGTCAAAGAGCGTGGAAAGCATGGGTGAATCTCCGGTCTCAGACGTGGCTGTTGAAAAAGGGAATAAGGTAAATAACTCGTTAAGGAATCGTTCTGAGGCGAAACGTGCTTTTATACATGCAGAGATTTTGAATAGGAAATATTGATAATTTAAGAAACACAAACATGGCATACCCTATTTTGACACCGCAGGAAGCGGCGTGTTTTATAAATGATGGTGATGGCGTTGGAATCAGTGGTTTTACTCTTTCCGGTACTCCAAAGGCTGTTTTGCCCGAAGTTGCAAAGCGTGCCGAAGAGGCTCATGCAGCAGGCAAACCGTTCAAGATAAACCTATATTCAGGTGCATCCACCGGTGACTCTATCGACGGAGTGCTTACACGCGCCAAAGCTTTGAATTTTCGCGCTCCATTCATCTCAAACCCTACAGTACGTAATGCCATTAATAATAAAGAGTTGACATATACCGATCTTCACCTCTCTCTTATGGCACAGGATTTGCGATATGGCTATTTGGGAAAGGTTAATGTCGCTATCCTTGAAGCGATAGATATTACTCCCGATGGAAAGGTCTATTTGACGACCGCTGGCGGTATCGGACAGACTGTTGCCAATCTTGCCGACAAGATTATAATAGAGCGCAATACATATCATCGTACGATGGGGCTACACGATGTGTATGAACCATTGGACCCTCCTTACCGCACAGAGATTCCAATCTATAAGGCTTCGGACCGAATCGGTAAACCATACGTACAGGTCGATCCAAAAAAAGTTGTGGGTATCGTTGAGGTTTATCAGCCCAATGAGCAGGTGGTTTTCAAGGAACTTGACCCTGTTACACGCAAGATAGGTGAAAATGTTGTAGGGTTTATTCTCAATGATATCAAACGTGGAACAATACCTGCGTCGGGATTGCCTATTCAGAGCGGTATCGGTAATGTTGCCAATGCTGTGTTGAAGGCTCTTGAGGACAGCAACGAGATACCTCCTCTCGATTTGTATTCCGAGGTTCTTCAGGATTCTGTTATAGACCTTATGGAAGCTGGCAGAGTAAGGGCGGGCAGTACATGTTCGTTGTCGCTCAGTCAAGAGTGCTTGCAACATGTGTATGATAATCTTGATTTCTTCCGTGACAAGTTGGTTCTTCGTCCATCCGAGATTTCGAATCATCCCGAGATTATCCGCCGTCTTGGTCTTATTGCCATGAACACTGCTATTGAAGTTGATTTGTACGGTTGTGTAAACTCTTCACATGTGTGCGGAACACGTCTTATGAATGGTATCGGTGGTTCAGGAGATTTTGCACGTAATGCTTATGTTTCAATATTCATGTGTCCTTCAACACAGAAGGGTGGTGCTATAAGCTCTATCGTGCCTATGGTGACACATGCCGATCACACCGAGCATGATGTCCGTGTGGTGGTTACAGAGTGGGGCGTTGCCGATTTGCGAGGAAAAGGGCCTGATGAGCGTGCAAAGTTACTGATTGAGAATTGTGCTCATCCTGAATATCGTAATATGTTGTGGGACTATTTGAAGATAACAAAGAGAGGTCATGTGCAACATAATGTGGCGGCAGCTCTCTCAATGCATACGGCTTTTGAGCAAGAGGGTGATATGAGAAACGTGGACTTGTGCAGATACGTATGAACAGGAAGAAACTTGTGACAGAGATGGGCCGCATAAGCGGTGATGATTTCCGAAACTCGGATAAACTGCCATTGGTGGTTGTGTTGGATAATGTCCGTAGTCTGCATAACGTAGGTTCTGTCTTTAGAACAAGCGATGCTTTCCGTGTAAAAAACGTTTTGTTGTGTGGCATCACGGCTACTCCACCGAATGCTGAAATTCATAAGACAGCCCTTGGGGCAGAGGATGTTGTTGCGTGGCAATATTTTGAATCGACAAGTGATGCTGTTGAAAAATTACGTCAAGAGGGGTATCGTATATTTGCAATAGAATTGTGTGATGGAAGTATTGCTTTGCAGGATTTTGAGATTACTACAGGAGAAAAATATGCAGTGATTCTCGGAAATGAAGTCAAGGGTGTACAGCAGACAGTCGTAGATGCCTCTGATGGAGCTATAGAAATTCCTCAATTCGGTACTAAGCATTCGTTGAATGTGTCAGTTACGGCCGGTATGGTTATTTGGGAATTTGCCAAGAAATTAGGCTGGGTGTGACGTTGAACAGTGTCGTTTTGTGCAATTTTTACTTTAAATAGAAATATTATTATTAATATAACGATAAAAAATGTAATTTTGTCCCCGTTATATAAAAACAAACTATATGAAAGAGTTTTTTAAAATACTGAAGCGCTTTGTTCCGCCGTATAAGAGGTCCTTGATACTATCTCTTGTCTTTACTCTCTTTTCGGCAATTCTGAATGTTTTTTCTTTTGTAATAATTATTCCGATATTACAGATTCTCTTCAAGGTGAACGATGCTTCTGCTGTGGAATTCATTGATTGGTCAATGATGGATTCCGGTAATGCAAAGGAGATATTCTTCAATAATGCGACTTGGTATATGAATTCTTATGCAGAGGAGCACGGTGCATCTTTTGTCATGCTTTTATTGGGATTGTTCCTGATAGTGATGACCTTGTTGAAAACAGGATGTTATTTCGGTTCTTCTGCTGCAATAATCCCAATGCGTACAGGTATTGTCCGTGATATGCGTACACAGTTGTATGATAAGATTGTGACTTTGCCTATCGGATTTTTCTCAAAACAACGCAAGGGTGATATAATGGCGCGAATGACGGGTGACGTCGGTGAGGTTGAGAATTCTATTGCGACATCGCTTGATATGCTTATCAAGAATCCGATGTTCATATTGATATATATGACTACGTTGTTTTATATCAGTTGGGAACTTACTCTCTTTACACTATGTGTTGTTCCTTCGCTTGGTTGGGTGATGGGTGCCATAGGTAGAAAATTGAAGGCGACATCTGCTGTGGCTCAGCATAAGTTGGGTGAAACAACGGCTCAAATGGAAGAGACGCTTGGCGGACTCCGAATTATCAAGGCGTTCCTTGCCGAGAAAAAAATGTCTGCACGTTTTCGCAAGTGCAGTGATGAATTGCGCTCGGCAACAATGAGGGTTGCTATACGTCAGTCATCAGCACATCCTGTCAGCGAAACTCTCGGTACAGTGCTTATTGTCATTGTGCTTTGGTTTGGCGGAACATTGATTCTTGGTGAGAATTCACCAATTTCGGCGGCATCGTTCATATATTATCTGACAATTCTTTACAGCGTTATAAATCCTTTGAAGGATCTTTCTAAGGCTTCATACAATATCCCGCGTGGTTTGGCTTCAATGGAACGCATTGATGCAATTCTTAATGCTGAAAATCCTATAACAGACGGTGCCAAAGGTGTTGAAATTCCTGAGATGCAGGATGGTATCGAGTTTAAGGACCTTACATTCTCGTACGATGGTGAACGCAATGTTCTTAAAAACATAAACCTAAAGATACCTAAAGGCAAGACTGTAGCCCTTGTGGGTCAGTCGGGTAGCGGTAAATCCACAATGGTTGACCTTATCCCTCGCTATTACGATGTTGAAAATGGCGCAATCACAATTGACGGAGTCAATGTAAAGGACATGAAAGTGAAGTCTTTGCGTGGGCTTATAGGTAATGTCAATCAGGAAGCAATCCTTTTCAACGATAGTTTCTACAATAACATAACCTTTGGTGTCGAGAATGCAACAATGGAGCAGGTCATCGAGGCTGCAAAGATTGCAAATGCACATGATTTCATTATGGAAACAGAGGACGGTTACAATACCAATGTGGGTGACCGTGGTTGCCGTCTTTCAGGTGGTCAGCGTCAGCGCATAAGTATTGCACGTGCAATTCTTAAGAACCCTCCTATATTGATTCTTGATGAGGCTACATCGGCTCTTGATACAGAGAGCGAGCGTCTTGTTCAAGAGGCTCTGGAACGTCTTATGAAAGATCGTACAACTATTGCCATTGCGCACCGTTTGTCTACAATCAAGAATGCTGACGAGATTTGCGTTTTGCGCGAAGGTGAAATTGTTGAACGAGGAAAGCATGAGGAACTGTTGAAACTTGATGGTGTTTATAAGCGCCTTAATGATATGCAAGCGTTGTAAGATATGGCAAAAGAAAAAAGTGTTGCAGTTTTTTGTGCAGCGTCGGAGAATATAGACAAATTGTATGTCGATGCTGCACATGAAGTTGGTATAATGCTTGGCCGTATAGGTGTTTCTTTGGTTTATGGTGGAGCCCGTTTCGGTCTCATGGAGGCTACTGCAAAGAGTGCGAAAGAGGCCGGTGCACATGTTGTAGGTGTTGTGCCTGATATTCTTGTAGAGCGCGGTCGTGTAAGCACATTGCTTGATGAACAAATTTCTTGCCGTAACTTGAGCGAGCGTAAAGATATAATGTTAGAGAAGAGTGATATCCATATCGCGTTACCGGGAGGAATTGGCACGCTCGATGAGATTTTTCATGTAGTAGCTGCCGCTACAATCGGTTATCACAATAAACGTGTTGTGCTATATAATGTTAACGGCTTTTGGGATAGTTTGTTGGAAACTCTTGACAAATATAATGCTTCCGGTTTTATAAGAGGAGAAATAACTCGTTTCATGTTGGTTGCAGATAATATTGAGGAATTGGAAAAGTTAATAGAGGGGGCTGTTGAATGAGTAAGGTTATAGGTATAGGAGAAACTGTTTTTGACATACTTTTCAAAAACGGACAACCGGTAAAAGCGGTTCCCGGAGGTTCAGTATATAATAGCATCATTTCACTTGGACGTGTTGGTGCCGAGGCTGCATTCATCAGCGAAGTTGGTGATGACAGAATCGGGGAAATTATTTTGTCACATTTGCGCGATAGCGGTGTAGATGCTTCATCGGTTTGTTGTTTTTCTGGTGGTAAATCTCCGCTTGCATTAGCATTCCTTAACGAGAGAAACGATGCGGAATACCTTTTCTATAAGGATTATCCAAACAATCGTCTTGAGGTGGATTTTCCAAAGATTGAGAATGGTGATATCGTGCTTTATGGTTCATATTTTGTGCTCAACCCGGTGTTGCGTGAGAAAACAAAGGCTTTTTTGCAGTATGCAAAAGATTGTGGAGCAATTCTCTATTACGATATTAATTTTCGTAAAAACCATGTTGCCGAACGCATAAAGTTGGGTGAGGCACTCATTGAAAATCTCGAATTTGCCGATATTGTGCGTGGCTCTGCCGATGATTTCAACTATCTGTACGAGATGACTGATGCAGAAAAGATATACAAAGAGAAAATTAAATTCTACTGCCCTGAGTTTATCTTTACGAGTGGAGATGGTGATGTGAGACTCTTTACAAAAGGGTTGTCAGATGTTTTCCCGGTAAAAAAGGTCGATGTTGTCAGCACTGTCGGTGCTGGAGATAATTTTAATGCCGGTGTTGTCTATGGACTGCTCATGGCATCTGCCGACCGCGAGGCTCTTTCTCAGTTAAGTAGAGAGGAGTGGAGCAAAATAATATCTTGTGGACTTGATTTCAGTGCTCATGCATGTACTCTTATTGAAAACTACGTTGACAAGGAGTGGGCTGCAAATTACCGAAACGAAAAATTCTGATGAAGAGAGGATTGAATAGAATTTCATATTTGGTAGTACTCATGGCAATGCTCTTATTTATGAGTACACGCCTCATTCCGCATCATCATTGTAGTACTTCGGACCAAAGGATTGCACATTCTGTACACTTTGGATATGATAAGTGTGGATGTTGCGACAAATGTTGTCATGATAATGCTCATGATTGTGAACATTCGCACTCCGCGCAACAATGTTGCAATGACTCTCAATTCTATCTGCGCATATACGATGATGACAATTCTCTTGTAAAGAACATATTCAATTCCCAACCGGCAATAATTTTGTCGGCAATAGTTATCCTTAATCAGCCACAGATTAAAGAAACGTTTTTTTATGATAATGACAAGCCACCACTTATAAGGGCTGTGGCTTGTCATGCACTTCGTGCACCTCCTGTTGTCTGATATTGAGAGATAGTCAGACTTTTATGGATTTTCAAAATTTTACTATGAAAAAAATACTTTTTTGGGCAATATCTATTGCCATTATTGGATGTGTAGGACACAACCATAACGAAAGTGCTGAACAGCACGAACATCATCATGTCAATTCTTTTGTTGCATATACCGGGAATATGGAGCTTTTTATGCAGCACGAAGGTCTTGAGGTCGGGAAAAAATCATGCATTACCGTTTATGCTACAAGTCTCAAAGATTTTAAACCGGTAGATTGTGATAAAGCCGAAATACTTCTTTCGGTCGCCGGAAAAAGAATTTCGGCTATAGGTAATGCACAACATAAAGGTGTTTATCACTTTGATTTTACACCTGAGGCAGACGGACATGGTGTCTTGTATTTAGATATCGCAAATGAGCACGCTCATTTTGATGTGCATGTAGACCATGCACATAGCCATTCATGTGACCATGACCACCATTCTGTTGAAAGCCATGAGCATGCAGGGCATAGCCATACACATGCCCATAGCCATGCCCCACATCCCGGACATGGTACTTCAGTTGAGGCAAAGCATGGTGATATTTCCTTTAGCAAGGAGCAGAGCTGGAAAATAGATTTTGCAACAGCTGTTGTAGGTAAAAACTCTTTTGACGGCGTTGTAAAAGTAGTAGCAAAGGTCGATGCTTCGCCCGATGATTTTACCACTATTGTGGCTACGACGAGCGGTAAAGTACAGTTTGCCGGTAATATGGTTTCTGGAAAAGAGGTCGTTTCTGATGAACCGCTTTTCTATCTTGAGGGCGGTGATGTTACCGATAATGATGCAGCTGTGAAATATGCCGAGGCCGAGAGCGAATACATCCTTTCAAAAGCTGATTATGAGCGAAAAAAACTTCTTTTTATCGATAAGATAGTATCAGAGCGCGAATATCAGGCTGCTGAGGCTGCTTATCGACGTGCCGAGGTGCGTTTTACAACTATGCAGCGAAGCTTTGGTGACGGAAAGGTTTGTTTGCGTTCACCGTTTAACGGCTATATAGCAACTCTTCTTGTAGCTAATGGTGATTATGTTCAGCCGGGAACGCCACTTGTAAAGATACAGCGCGTAGGACGTGTCAATATTGCTGCAGAACTGCCGGTCCGTTATGCTGCCATGTTGCGTAATATAAATAAAGTGAATATCGAATTGCAGTCGGGTGAGTCATTTTCTCTTAATGATATTGATGGTGAAATGCTTGCTGTCGGTCGTTCTGTAAATGAGTGCAATATGATACCTGTTACTTTGACAACCAATAATTTTGATGGTGTTGTACCGGGAAGTTTTGTAACCCTTTATCTTGTATCAGAAAACAGTAATGTTGAAAATATCGTAATACCTCGTACTGCTATTGTAGAAGAAATGGGCAGTTACTTTGTTTTCGTTCAGAACACACCTGTATCCTTTGAGAAACGCAGTGTTGTCATTGGTGCTACCGATGGTCTTATGGTAAAGGTGCATGGTGGAGTGAAAGAAGGAGAGCGTGTGGTTACAAAAGGGGCTTTGTTGCTTAAATTATCACAAGGTGCTGCAGCTCTTGACCCTCATGCAGGTCATGTTCATTAAAAAGATATTGCTATGCTAAACAGGATAATTAAGTTCTCATTGAACAATAAGTTGTTGATACTGCTTGCTGTGGTGTTGATTACGGTTGGCGGTATCTATTCGGCAAAGAATATCGAGGTGGATGTGTTCCCTGATTTGACAATGCCAACAGTGGTGATACTCACCGATGCTTCGAATATGGCACCCGAAGAGGTGGAACGCCTTGTTACGTTCCCTATCGAGACTGCCGTCAATGGAGCTACCAACGTGCGTAGAGTCCGTTCTTCTTCATCACAAGGTTTCTCTTTTGTTTGGGTAGAGTTTGATTGGGGAATGGATATATACCGTGCCCGTCAAGTCATCAGCGAAAAGATGAGCCTGCTATCCGGTCAGCTCCCTGCTGGAATAACACCTATGCTTGCTCCACAGTCGAGTGTCATGGGTGAGATTATGTTTATAGGTATGCAGGCCGACAGTACATCAATGATGGAGTTGCGTACGCTTGCCGAGTGGATTGTCAAACCGGCAATCCTTGCTACAGGCGGTGTTTCCAATGTAACTATAATCGGTGGTGACTATAAACAGTATCAGGTTCTTGCCGACCTCGTGCGTATGGAAATGTATGGTGTTACGATGGGCGAACTCGAGAGTGCGGCTGAGGCTATGAGTGTCAACGTTGGTGCAGGTGTTGTACGTGATTTCGGTAATGAATACAATCTGCGTGGAATGGGACGTAGCAACGATGTTGTAGAATTGGGCAGTACAATTGTCAAAGCAACAGAAACAACTGTAGTGCGTGTCGCAGATGTCGCGGATGTTGTTGTTGCTCCTGCTGTGAAGCAAGGATATGCTTCGCAGAATGCAACGCCTTCCATCATATTGTCAATATCCAAGCAACCGGGTATAAATACCTTGAACGTTACACAGAATATAGAACGTAATCTCGAAAGCATTGCAAAGTCATTACCTGCTGATGTGCAACTTGACACAAAGATTTTTCGTCAGGCCGATTATATACAGGCTTCTGTCAATAATGTAGGTCGTTCGCTTATAGAAGGAGCTGTTTGTGTTATATTTATTCTATTCTTATTTCTTACAAGCGTACGTTCAACAATAATATCTCTCTTGGCTATTCCTTTGTCGTTGTTGGGAACTGTTATTGTGTTGTATCTTTTAGGAATGGATATAAATACCATGACATTGGGTGGTATGTGTATTGCAATAGGTTCGCTTGTAGATGATGCCATCATTGATGTAGAGAATGTGTATAAGCGTCTTCGTGAAAACCATGCACTACCAAAGGAAGAGCGTCTGCCAACATTACGTATTGTATTTGAGGCCTCGTCGGAGATACGTGCTTCGATAATTCATGCAACACTCATAATAATGGTTACGTTTACTCCGCTGTTCTTCTTGAGCGGTCTTGAGGGACGTATGCTCAAACCATTGGGTATTGCCTATCTGATAGCACTTGTGATGTCGCTTGTCGTGGCGATGACAGTCACTCCGCTACTATGTAAACTGATGCTTTCCGATGATAAGTATCTTGCTAAGAATGAGAAGAAGAACTGGGTTGACTTGTGGTTGATTGAAAAGTACAGGAAATCATTGCAGTGGGTACTCTCCCAAGCGAAATATCTCGTAGGCGCTGTGGTGCTGCTTTTTGTTGTCTGCCTATTCCTTTTTGCAGACATGGGACGCAGTTTCTTGCCCGAATTCAACGAAAAGGCTTTGACCATATCTGCTGTATCCCGTCCGGGAGTCTCTCTTGAGGAGAGCAATAAACTTGGTGCGGTCATAGAACGGGAACTGTTGCAGATTCCGGAAGTGGAAAGTACGGCCCGACGTACAGGACGCGGTGAACTGGATGAACACTCACAGACATCGAATGGAGCCGAAATAGATGTGAACTTTACCCTTTCAGATCGTGGCAAGGCTGAGTTTTTAGCAGAGGTGCGTGCGCGTCTTGCAACAATACCGGGTGTTGTTACATCTGTAGGTCAACCGCTTGAACATCGTATCGACCACATGGTATCGGGAACACAAGCCGATCTTGCCATAAAAATATTTGGTCCCGATTTGAGCACTCTTTTCCGTAAGGGAACAGATATCAAGGAACTTTTGAGTGTTTTCCCCGAAGTTGTGGATGTCAATGTGGAACAACAGGTTGAAACACCGCAGTTGCAGATACGTGCCGACAGAGAGAAACTTGCTTATTACGGTATAACAATGAGCGAATTCAATAGCTTTATAGAATCGGCATTTCCGGGTAAAAAGGTCGGCAGTGTGTATGAAGAGGAGCGTAGCTTTGACCTTATAATACGTCTGAATAAGGATTATACCGAGAGTGTCGATGGCGTTAAACGTGCTCTTATCGATACTCCAAATGGAAAGGTTGCACTTGACGATGTGGCTTCCATCGTCTCTGTCGGTGGTCCCGGAAGCATCAGTCGCGAGAATGTACAGCGCAAGGTTGTTGTGTCGGCAAATATCGCGAGCGGTGATGTTGCCGGAACTGTAGAACGCGTTGCAGAACATCTTGAAAAGAATTTGCCGCTTGACGAGGGCTATCGTCTTGAATATGGTGGTCAGTTCGAGAGTGCGGAGTCGGCTTCGCGTACATTGTGGCTTACGACGGCAATAGCAATACTTGTGGTTTTTGTTCTTTTATACAGTGAGTTCAAGAGTGCTTCATTGTCGGCGGTTGTACTGCTTAATCTGCCATTGGCTTTGATTGGCGGTATTCTTGCGACGTATTTTACATCTGCTGTAATGAGTATCCCAGCTATAATAGGACTTATAACATTGTTCGGCATAGCGACACGTAACGGAATATTGCTTGTATCGCGTTATCAGCATCTGCGTGCCGAAGGTGTGTCGCTCGACAGAGCTGTTGTTGCAGGTTCGGTCGACAGATTGACACCGATACTTATGACTGCCTTTACATCGGCTTTGGCTCTTGTACCAATGATTTTGAACGGTTCTGCTTCGGGTAACGAGATACAAAGCCCCATGGCTGTGGTTGTGCTTGGAGGATTGCTCTCTTCGACACTGCTCAATATCTATATTATACCTATAATATATCGTTGGCTTGTACGTAAAGGCTGGGCCTGATAAGCTTTTATATATAATAAAGCAGCCTGAGATTACTCAGGCTGCTTTGTCATATATATCATTTGTTGTGTTCTGATTCAATATCCTCGGGTGACATCGGTTTGTATTTACCCAGGCGGCGTGCACCGCCCTCGAATACGTAGTAGTCCTCCTCACCACGCATTCCACCGAATGTTTTCCATGCTTCAAGTTTGTCGTAGCAGATAAAATCGGTAAATTGCTTTTCGGCACGCCATTTGTCAATGAGGTCGGGAATAAAGTAGATACCAGGCTCTACTGTGAATACAAAGCCCGGTTCAAGGGCCTTTGCCAAACGTAGTGACTTCCAACCGAATAACGGGCTTTTTGTGCGTCCCTCTTCATAACCGACGTTTACCTCTCCAAGGTTCTCCATGTCATGAACATCGAGTCCCATCATGTGACCAAGACCGTGAGGCATGAACATACATGTGGCACCTTTTATCGTCGCCTCAACGGGATCGCCCTTCATCAATCCCAAGTCAATCATACCCTTGGCAATCTCGGTAAGCACCAACTTGTGTACCTCGCGGTATTCAATACCCGGCTTTATGTTGTCGAGTGCAGTAAGATGCGCACGGCGCAGAATATTGCAAACGGTGCGTTGCTGCTCGGTAAACTGTTTGCCTACAGGCATTGTTGTGGTAAGGTCACCGGCGTAGTGCATTGCATTTTCACAGCCTGAGTCGAGCAGGAACATCTGTCCTTCTTTTAGAGGCGTTGTACCATATGCGTGGTTGTGCAGTGTTTGTCCGTTGACTGTTGCAATGACAGGGAACGAGAGGCCGAAGTTGTGCTTCTGCGCTTCGGCCTGCACAACTGCCACAATCTCGGCTTCAGTTGTTCCGGGGCGTACAGCACGCATTGCCGCGCAGTGCATGTCAACTGAAACGTTTACAGCTTCTTCAATCTGTGCAATCTCCTCTTCGCTCTTGTAGTTACGCTGTGCAACGACAGCCTTGATGAATTCCAAAGACGATGCTGCAGCCTGCTCTGCAGGGTTAATACCCAACAATTCCTGTAACCACACTTGGTGCTCTCCACGGTAAGGGGGTAAGAAATGTACTTTCTGTCCTTTTCCTTGTGCGTTCTTTACGTATGTTGCAAGGTCGGCCATTGGGCGAATTTCTTCTATACCCACGCGTTCGCTCTTCTCCTTGATTGTTGGTTGAACACCGGTCCAGACAATGTCGTCGATGGTCAGTTCGTTTCCGAAGATTATCTCCTTGTCGTTGTCGATGTCTATAACTGCTGCCAAGCCTTCGTAGTCCGATGCAAAGAAATAGAGGAATGTTGAGTCCTGACGGAAATGATATGTGTTGTCGGCATAGTTCATTCCTGTAAGGTTGTTACCAAGAAATAGCAATAAACCACTGCCAACTTTCTCTTTCAACGCCTTGCGGCGTGCAATATAAGTCTCTTTTGAAAACATAGTTATAAGTATTTATTATTTATCTTTTTATTACAGCTCGTACTATAAACCAAATGTGCCGTCCAATTGTAGGCAACAATCCATAATGCTTACTCATTATGCTGAAACGTTCCATCAGCGATTTCCGGTGATATTGCAAAGATAAACCATTTTGCAAATAATTTACAACAGTGGCATTTACATTAACCATTTTCCTTGCCCGTTTCATCACCTTTATGCACCAATCTACATCTGCAGAAAGCCGGTACTTCAAATCGTACATAGGTGCGATTTCGCGACGTGCATAAAATGCTTGATGACACACCAGCATTCCATTCCTGAAACTGCGCCAATCGAGCTTTGTTGGTGCTTGCAAACGACGCATCCTTACAAAATTACGTTTCTCATCTACCTCTGCTGTTTCGCCATACAATACGTCCGGCAGTTCTTTTTCATTGGCAATAGCATCAACAATTTTCTGTAAGGTTTCAGAGTCATAGAATGCATCACCGGCATTCAAAAAACATAGGTAATCGCCCGTTGCAAGAGCAATACCCTTGTTCATTGCATCATATATTCCTTTATCGCGTTCGCTTATTATATGGGCAAAACCTATTCCACTTGCCTTTGCTATAGCAACAGTGTCATCCATTGAACCTCCATCGACAAGGATATACTCATAATTGGTATATGTCTGAGAGATAACACTGTCAAGAGTCGGTCTAATAACCGATGCGGCGTTGTATGTAATTGTTATTATGGAAAACTTTGGTTTCAAAGCCATATATCTGTTATTTCTTTATTCTACGATATACATATACACCAATTAGTGCAACAATAGCTATGCCTACTATTATTGAGAAGTAAAGCGATAGACGATGACTCTTTGCCATTACCTCGTCATAACACTTGAATTCTATGGTGTGTTCGCCTGCGGGTATTGGCAATGCACGTAATACATAATTGGCGCGTATTGGTTTTACCTCCTCGCCGTCAATATATGCCTTCCATGTTTTGTAATAAATCTCGGAGAAAACAGCCATTTTAGGTTCTGCACATCGGCTCTTATAGACTATATTTCCCGGATTACGATATTCGGTAAGTCTTATATCTCCAAATGTCGTGTTATTATATTGTTCGGCATTCGGTACAAACTCTTTCCAAACATTGTCAATGTGTGCCGTATTCTTATCGACATTCTCGATGGCTGCAATCTCTTCTTTGGCTCCATTAACCCAATTGATGTTATCGACAAACCAACAGTTTCCGAATGCTCCGGGCAAACCATAGAGAGCGTTGTTTTCGGCAACACCATCTTCCGTTATTATGAAACGTGTATTGAGCATAGATATTACGTTCCAGTTCATCTTTGAAAGATAACGGTCTATGATATCCTGATAGCGTGCCAGCTTTGCAGGGCTGTAACCGCCGATGGAATTGTGCTTGTACGAAGTGAACGCCTCGTTGAATGGGCTTGATGTCAGGTTGAATACGCGATAGTGAGGGTCATTTCCGGCCAATGCCTTTATCTCGCGGTCGGCGTCGGTCACCTGTATTGCTGTGGTCTTTTTCTTTGCGATAAAGTCGTCATGCGACAGGAAACGCCAGCTTACTGGCCACATATCGACAAGGAAAACAATACCAAGAACAGCCACAAAAACGGTTATTTTCAGTTTGCCACGAAGATATACCGACAATAATAATGTTGTTGCTGCAATTAAACCCAAAGAGCGCAGTGCGTCATGGTTGAGCAAAGCTTTACGTTCTGCTATCAGTGCATTGTATAACTCGGGAATCTGTGCAATGCTTGCATCGTTGGGTGATGTAAAGCTCAGTAAATAACTGCCTGCCAAATGAAAAAGAAGGGCAATGCCGCCTACAATTGCAAAAGATGTAAAAAGCGATTTGCGTAATGCCTTTACTGCGACTTCATCCTTGCAACTTGCAATATCCATAAACTGCTTTACGGCAAGTACGGCCATTGTCGACATTGTCAATGTTGTAACGACAAGTGACATTGATGGTGTGCGGAACTTATTGTAAAGAGGCATGTACTCAAACAGGAAGTTATTTATTCCGGGCAAATTACGTCCCCAAGCCAAAATAATTGAGAATATTGTTGCCGCAAGCAACCACCACTTTTCGGGGCCTTTAAGAATAAACAGTCCAAGAACAAAAAGCAAACATACAACGGCACCTGCATATACAGGTCCTTCGGTAAATGGCTGGTCACCCCAATATGTTGGTGCTGCACTTACAAATTGTTTTGCCTCGCGGTCAATCTGTGTGCGTATTTCGCGATTGGAGTAGATGTATCGCATAGCCTCTTCCTCTGATGCATCAGGATACTGCTGCAAGAACATATCAACGTAGTTATCCAACATTACTTTGCGATATGCGCTGTACAATTTTCCATCAGTTCCTACATCGTAATGCGATGATGCACCATAGAAATTAGGGATAAGCAGGGTCATTGTTTCCATCTTGCCATAGCTCCAACTGAAGGCATAGTCAACATCAAGGCCTTTTGCATTTTCACCGTCGTTTGTGCTCAGCTCTGAACCGCCACGCATAGAATCCTTTGCATAGTCATTGGTTGGCATAAGTATTCCCACTGCCGGTGCTACAGCCATGACTGCCACAATGGCAAGTACTCCTGTTGCTTTAAAATAGTATGATAGCCACTTTTCGCGCCATGCGTATATGAAATATACGACAGCCATTATTAAGGCTGTCAACAGCATATAATATGTGACTTGTTGATGACTCCAATATATATTCAGTCCGGCGAACAATAGAGTTAGCAATGCTCCTATAATAATTTTGCGCCTATAGCAAAGCACTATACCGCCGACTATTGGTGCCAAAGTCGCTATTACAAGGCTTTTGTTCATGTGCCCGGCGGCAATGATAATGAAGTTGTATGAGCCGAGCGTATATACAATAGAGCCGATGATGCTGAGCCACGGTTTGCATCCAAGTGCAAGGAACAGCAGATAACAACCGATGAAAGTCGCAAATATACAGCCTATGTGACGGCTCGATGCACCAAAGATGTTCAACGTGACAATACGGCTCAAAGGCTTGAATGTGTTTGTCGGTTGTGGAGCAAAAGTATAGTTGCACGGCATGCCCGAGAACATAGAATTCGACCAATAGGAATACTTACCGCTCTCTTCGTGGTAGTCACGTGCGTCCTTGCCCCAGCCCATAGAACCTACAGCATCCGCCTGTCGTATATCTTTGCCCTCGAGTACAGGCGCAAAATATACCAATGTCAGCGTAAGAAAAATCAGCACTGCTATAACATGAGGCATAAAGCCTTTCCAATCGATTTTCTGTTTCATATATTTATCTGTTTTTTTCTATTATCTCTTTCAGAAGACCAAACATCTGCTCTTCGTACTTCTCTATAGTGTAGTTGTTTTTTACAAAGCTATGGGCATTTAATGCTTTTTGCTTAAATTCCTCATCAGGCATCATTTCAAGTTTCAATAAAGCGTCTTCAAAGTCTTTGTATGTTACGTTTGGAACGCAGATTCCGACCTCGTACAATGCAATGCCTGTAGCCTCGCTATATACAGGAAATAGTGCGCTATTGCCAAGTACGTTCAGCACCGATACAGCTCCACCTTCGGATATTGTAGGATTAAGTAGAATACCGCATTGCGACAATATCTGTGAGAAGTTTTCCGATTCTATATCAACAAATCCATGTAGGTGTATATTCTTATTGGCCTTTATCTTTGGCACATAAAAGTTCCAGAATTCGCTCTCTTGGCGACTTCCACCACATATATGAAGCGTATAATCGGGGTGTTCGATAGCAAAATCTATTGCAATGTCAAGTCCTTTATGTATCATGCCTGAACTGCCAAACCAAAGTATGGATTTTCGGCATTGTGCAAAATCTTTTTTTGCGGTCTTGCTCACGGTGGGGAAGTAGAACGCCGGCAGCCATCTGTATTTATCGTTTGATTTGTCCTCGGCAACAAATTTGTCGAATACATACTCGTCGCCCAAACATATAACGGCATCGCTCAGGTTTGCTTCGTAGTATGTTCTTGCATCACCCGGCATATAACGGTTTGAGTTCAAAAGCCAGAATCCGTGTCTGTCATAGAAATCCCTGTTGCGCAGTGCTGTCACTCTGTAATTGAACAGGGTCTCTGCTCCCACAGAATAGAAAATCTTTAGAGGTTTTATCTTTTCATTGGCAGAAAAAGCACCCATAAAGGCGTTTCCGTTTATTCCGAAAACAATATCATATTGCGAATAGTCGATGCCGCTCTTTGTACGTGACACACAATCTACACTATATCCGAGTTTGTCAAAACATTTTGCAACAGTATAACATTCTGTAAAGTTCGAGTGGTATTTGGGTAGGCCCTTCTTTGTAAAGGCTTCTGGCAGGTGGCACATAAGCACACGCTTTGTATAGCCTCTTTTGAATACATCTTTTTTGTATTGCTCGGTCAAAAGCAATTTTTGCAACCACGATATAACGGTATTGGCCATGCGTCTTTTGGCAATGGGCCACAAACGGGATATTTCTGACAGATGTATTCTCATAACAACTATTTATAGTTTACGATAAACATTGCATGTTTGTTCAACCATTCTCTCTATTGAAAATTCTTTTCCGCGTAGAGAGCCTTTTCTGCGTAGTTCATCACGCAACACCGAACTTTCTATCAACTCTTTTAATGCGCTATGCATAGAGTTTGGGTCGTTTGGGTTAAAGTAGAGAGCGGCATCACCTGCAACTTCGGGAAAACAGCTTGCGTTACTCAAACATACTGGGCAATTGTTTGCAAAAGCTTCAAGTATGGGAATGCCGAAGCCTTCATAAAGCGAAGGATATACAAAACAGAGTGCATGGCGATAGAGTGATGCCATCTGTGTGTCATCGGCCGATATGTGTACGATACGGTCCGCAATACCCAATTCGGCAAATGTTGATAGCTCTGCTTGTGAAAAATATGCTCCTGTACATACCACCTTTAGCTTGTTATCGCTATTGAACAATGGGCGTATGGCCTTTAACCAGGTGAGGAAATTCTTATATCCTTTACGTTCGCCTACATATAGAATGTAATGGTCAAAAAGTTGCGGTGCGGGCTTTACAATAGGTTTGTAGCCATGATAAACTACGCTGATTTTTGATGGTGCTATGCCTAATATATCAATGATGTCCTTTTTTGTATTTTCGCTTACAGCAATTATGTGGTCTGCTTCCTGTACAAGACGTTTCTTGTTAAGTATAGTCTTGTCATATATAAGTACCTCTTGAGGGAAACGTTCAAAAGTCATATCATGTATTGTCAATACCAATGGCTTTTGGCGTTTTTTCAATGCGTTCAGAAAGTAAGGGTTGTAATATGTCGGGTGAAAAATGTCATAATCACCGTTCTTTATGGTTTTTTTTGAAATGAAATCATTTGCCAACTCGTACAGACGGCGACGGATACGATAGTTTTCTGGGAACGGCAGTTTGTCGTACTTATTGCCGTATGTTTCGGTAACATAATGATTTTCGCAATATTTCATGGGTACATCTGCCAAGAATTCATTTTGTGGCAGATTGTACATAAGGTCGGCAAAGTAACGTGTTACTCCGCCAAAACGCTGAAAAGTGAACATCTGATGGTCGTATAATATCTTTTTCATGTCCACTACTGTCTTTTGCGTTTAAAAAGGAAATTCATTATCTCAAAAAGCTCTTCGCTGCGTATGATATAAGCGATAAATATATACAGACTTGCTGCTGTTGCTATTTTAGAAATGAGTAATATGTATATATTATCGACAAATGTTGTCATGTAACTTGTTGTACACATTACAACTATTGCTAACACCATATATGGCAATATGTCCTTAATGAACATTGCATACGACAAACGTATCTCTTTTTTTACAAAGAAATTCCAGACAAATAGCCATAGGATGTTGAAAACACAATAGGCAACCAACATCATTTTTATTCCAAAGAACGACATTGCAAGCAGAATCGATAATGTAAGCAATCCCTGTACAATTGTACCCCACATGAATATACGCGACCTGCCACGGCTCACCAATAGGTTGGTCTGCATTGATTGAATAGGCATGAATGCTCCCCAAACAGCAAGAATCTTAAGCATCTTGGCACTTTCAAGCCATTTGGCACCAATCACAACGGTTATGAGTTCTTCTGAAACCAATGACATGCCAAGCATTAAAGGAAACGCAACAAATACTGTGAAACGCAGCATCTTTCGGAAAACCCGTAACTGTCGTTCGTCGTCTTCCACCACCTTTGCCAGTACAGGCTGTGATACGGCATTCACCATGCCGTTTACAACCTCTCCGCCCATATTGAACCATTCTGCAGCTTTTGTATAGTTGCCGACATCGGCTTTGTAGAATTTTCCAAGAATGAACGAGAAGATGTTCCAATTGAAACGTTGGAACACATTGGTAATAAGCAAACGGTAACTGAAAGCAAACAGATATTTCAAAGGTGCGAAATTCACTTTGAAAGATGGTCGCCAAGGTGTAAAATACCAACAAACAATGGTACGTACAAGGACATATACTATGCTTTGTGTTGCAATGCCCCAATATGAATAACCATTCAAAGCCATTACTATGCCCACTATTCCCGAAAAGGCAATGGAGAGCATCAGAGCAATGGATTTTTGCTTGACTTTCAGTTCGCGGAACAGGTATGCCGACGGAGCAATGCCAAAGGCTGCAACTACAAATCCAAGGAAATTGTAGCGCGACAATCTGACAAGTACAGGCTCATTGAAGAAGTCGGCAATAAGTGGAGCACAAGCATACAACACACCATACATGAACAACGAGATAAGTATGTTGAACCAGAAGACGGCATTGTAATCGTCATGTCCCACCTTCTTGCGGTTGGCAATGGCAACAACGAATCCGCTGTCCTGCAAAGAACCGGCTACGGCCGAGAATATGGCAAGCATACCTATAGGCGTATAGTCATTTGGAGTAAGTATGCGTGCCAGGAATATTCCAAAGAAAAGGCTCAGGACTTGGCATACAGCATTACTCATGCCGCCCCAAAGGAATCCCTTTGCGACGGTATGTTTCAAGTTGTTTGCTGTATTGTCTTTGCTCATAGCCTTATTACCTTTGGGGCTTATTTTATCTCGCTACCGGGCTTTGCCTGCGGAGTAACGGTAAGCAATGAGAGCTTGCCTTCGTTGTCCTCTGCGCTCAGAATCATACCTTCGCTTACAATGCCACGAAGTGTGCGGGGTGGCAAGTTAGCGATAAAGCATACTTGCTTACCTATAAGCTCTTCAGGATTAAAGTGCTTTGCTATGCCCGAAAGGATTGTGCGTGTCTCAAGTCCGTCGTCAATCTTGAATTGTAAAAGTTTGTCGGCCTTAGGCACTTTGGTGCACTCAAGTACCGTACCTACGCGAAGGTCAAGCTTCATGAAATCGTCGAAAGAACATTCAGGGCGTATTGGGTTTGCCTTGTAGTTTGCAGCCTCATTCTCTTTCTTTATGCGGTCGAGACGGTCGAGCTGTGCCTGAATGGTCTCGTCCTCAATCTTTTCGAACAAAAGACCTACCTCGCCAAGTTCATGACCTTCGGCAAGCAGACTTACGCTGCCGAGGCTTGTCCACTCGAACGAAGCAAGGTTAAGCATTTCGCGCAACTTCTTGCTGCTGAATGGTAAGAATGGCTCAAATACAATTGAAAGGTTTGCAACGAGCTGCAATGAGAGGTTCAGGATAGTAGCCACGCGGTTCATATCTGTCTTTGCCAACTTCCAGGGCTCTGTCTCTGCGAGGTAGCGGTTACCGATACGTGCAAGTTCCATAGCTTCTTTCTGTGCATCGCGGAACTTGTATTGGTCAAGCAAGTGCTCAACCTTGTCCTTAACGTCAACAAATTCAGCTATAATAGCCTTGTCGTAATCGGTGAATTCGCCACAAGCAGGTACCTTGCCATCAAAATATTTCTTTGTAAGCACCAATGCGCGGTTTACAAAATTACCATAAACGGCAACGAGCTCATTATTGTTGCGTGCCTGGAAATCTTTCCAAGTGAAATTGTTGTCTTTTGTCTCAGGAGCATTAGCTGTGAGTACATAACGCAAAACATCCTGCTTGCCTGGGAAGTCAACAAGATACTCGTTGAGCCATACAGCCCAGTTGCGTGATGTAGAAATTTTGTCATCTTCAAGATTCAGGAACTCATTGCTTGGAACGTTGTCGGGCATCACATACTTTCCGTGCGCCTTCATCATTACAGGGAAGATGATGCAGTGGAACACGATATTGTCCTTGCCAATGAAGTGTACAAGACGTGTATCCTCGCTCTGCCACCACTGTTCCCAGGTGCCATGCTTTTGTGGATCTTTGTCGCACAATTCCTTTGTGTTCGAAATGTATCCGATGGGGGCATCGAACCAAACATAGAGCACCTTGCCGTCGGCACCCCCCACGGGTACGGGGATTCCCCAATCAAGGTCACGTGTCATGGCGCGTGGCTGCAAGTCCATGTCGAGCCAGCTCTTGCATTGTCCATATACGTTGGGACGCCACTCCTTGTGGTTCTCCAGAATCCACTCCTTCAACCACTGCTGATAGTCGTTGAGTGGCAGGTACCAGTTCTTTGTCTCTTTGAGTACAGGTGCCTCGCCGGTCTCCTTTGAACGTGGATTTATAAGTTCTGTTGGTTCAAGTGCACGGCCACATCCCTCCTCACACTGGTTTCCATAGGCTTGTTTGTGGCAGTAGGGACACTCGCCCACAACATCGCGGTCGGTAAGGAATTTTTCGTTCTTTACATCGTAGAACTGCTTTGAGGTCTGCTCGACGAGTTTACCGTCATCGTATAGCTTGCGGAAGAACTCCGATGCAAATTTGTGATGAGTCTCAGATGTTGTACGGCTGTACACGTCGAACGAGATGCCGAATCCCTCAAAGCTCTCCTTGATGATGCCGTGGTAACGGTCAACAACATCCTGTGGGGTGATGCCCTCCTTGCGGGCACGCTGTGTAACGGGTACGCCATGCTCGTCGCTGCCTCCGATGAAGAGAACTTCTTCGCCTTTCAAACGCAAATAACGTGCATAGATATCTGCTGGGACATACACTCCTGCAAGGTGGCCGATGTGAACCGGGCCGTTTGCGTATGGCAGCGCAGATGTAATAAGAGTTCTTTTGAATTTCTTTTCCATTTGTATTATCTGTTTTTTTGTTTTTGTTTGTCGATTGTTTGTGCGTATTATTATCACAATTTACAAAAATACGTTTTTATTTTTAATTACGCGCGCATATAAGAGAAATATTGTGACAAAAACTTAAACCGTTGTCTATCGGACCGTTGTGTAAAAGACATGTATTGTCGGTCTTGAAAAAATATGTTACATTTGCAACATATTGTAAATCAGAACAACACAAAATGCAAAAAAGTACAATTTCATCGGCCGATTTTGCCGATACAAAGCCTCATTACGAACTGCTTGACGGGCTTCGCGGAGTTGCCGCAATATTGGTTCTTTTCTATCATATCTTTGAAGGATTCTCTTTTGCTGAGGTAACAAACGGCGATGGAGATGGAATAATAAGAGTATTGAACCATGGGCATATAGCGGTTGATTTCTTTTTCATCTTGTCAGGATTTGTAATAAGCTACGCATACGACGACCGTTGGAAAAAAATGAATACTTGGCAATTCTTCAAACGTCGCCTCATACGTCTGCATCCGATGCTTGTGATGGGAGCTATTATAGGCACAATGGCATTTGCCTTTGTCGGATTTGAAAAATGGGACGGAAATACAGCACCTATGGGGTGGGTTATGACAGCAATGTTGCTGACAATGTTCATGATTCCGGCAGTTCCCGGTGTGCCTTATGAGGTGCGTGGCAATGGAGAGATGTTCCCGCTCAACGGTCCGGCATGGTCATTGTTTTTTGAGTATATCGGCAATATCCTTTATGCCTTTGTAATACGTCGTCTGTCTGTAAAAATACTTACAATACTGACATTTGTTTTGGGTTGTCTGCATGCGTGGTTCTTTGTAGGAAACGTGTCAGGGTATGATATGGTGGGTGTCGGCTGGACTATCGATGAGGTGAATTTCTGGGGCGGTCTGGAGCGTATGTTGTTCCCATTTACTGTGGGTATGTTACTGGCACGAACATTCAAACCGCGTAAGGTGAAGGGCGCATTTTGGGTGTGCAGTCTCATCCTTGTTGTACTGTTCTCTGTGCCTTATATTCCCTCAAACGGCGATATAAGTTTGAACAGTCTTTACGAGGTTGTATGCATAGTGGTTATATTTCCTTTTGTCGTATGGTTTGGAGCATGTGGTATTTGTAGTGGCATGACATCAAAGGTAAATAGGGTACTTGGAGACATATCCTATCCGTTGTATATTGTTCACTATCCAATTATGTATGTGTTCTATGCTTGGCTCATTGAGAAAAAATATTACACTTTGCAGGATTGTTGGGCAGTGGCATTGCTTGTTGTCGTTTCAAGCATATTGCTTGCATTCTTGTGTCTGAAACTGTATGATGAGCCTGTACGCCGTTGGCTAAGCAGAAAGTTTATAAAAAGATGATTTCAAACAGAATATAGTGTGATACAGGCGCTCGCATGGGCGCCTGTATTGTTATTTATAATTAAATTGGAAGTTTTAACTGTTTTTTTGCTTATCTTCGCAACCAAATAGATAAAAAAAATGAAAATAGCACTTATAGGATATGGAAAAATGGGCAAGACCATTGAAAAAATTGCCCTTGAGAGAGGACACGAAATAGTGTCAATAATAGATGTTGACAACCACGATGATATCAAAGGCGAAGCGTTTGCAAGTGCAGATGTGGCAATTGAGTTTACCGCCCCTCACGTGGCTTATGATAATTGTATTGCTGCAATGGATGCCGGTGTGAAGGTCGTAAGTGGTAGTACCGGTTGGTATCATCAGCACGAGGCCGAAATGCGAGAAAAATGCGAGAAAGAGGGAAAGACGCTCTTTTGGTCGAGCAACTTCAGCCTTGGAGTGGCAATATTCTCTGCGGTAAACAAATATCTGGCAAAGATTATGAACCGTTTCCCTGTTTATGACGTAAAAATGGAGGAGACACACCACATTCATAAACTCGATGCTCCAAGCGGAACAGCCATAACTCTTGCCGAAGGGATTCTGGAGAATCTCGACCGTAAGGCAAATTGGGTTATGGGCGACTTGACCAACCCTGATGGTTCTGTTACAGAAGGTGCTGCACTTAAGGATAACGAACTGAAGATAGACGCTATTCGTCGCGATGAGGTTCCTGGAATACACACCGTTACATACAATTCTCCTGCCGATACAATAACAATAACCCATGATGCCCACAACCGTAGCGGTTTTGCTCTTGGTGCAGTGCTGGCTGCCGAATATGTAAAAGAAAATAGTGGTATGCTTGGTATGAGCAATCTATTTGATTTTTAATAAAAAGAATATATGGAGTTCAAAATATTCAACAAAGAGATAAATATATCGCGTAAGGAACTTTTAAAACTAAGTCTCATATTGGTTCTTTACATATTGTTCCTTGTGTGGGTGAAAAGTTGGTTGGGGGTAGTTGTTATTCCTTTCATCATTGACTGCTATACAACACGTTTCATTCCCTGGGATTGGTGGAAGAATAGCAAGAATGCCACGCTCCGTAAGGTTATGGGGTGGGTCGATGCAATAGTATTTGCTCTTGTTGCCGTTTATTTTGTACATCTATACTTCTTTCAGAATTATGTGATTCCCACCTCTTCGCTTGAAAAATCGTTGCTTGTGGGTGACTACCTTTTTGTAAGCAAATACAATTATGGTCCACGCAAGCCACAGACACCTTTAAGCATGCCTCTTACACAGCACACCATGCCTGTCGTTGGCGGAAAGAGTTATATCGATGCCATCCAGTGGGATTATGAGCGTGTACCGGGATTGGAGAGTATAGAACGTGGCGACATTGTTGTTTTCAACTATCCGGCAGGTGACGTCGCAACAACAAATCCCGAGGTAATCGATTTTCATTCGCTTTGTTATGAGATTGGTCGTCAGTTGAATCCGGAACTTCCTGTTGAAGGTGTAGCTGTTGAAGAAGCAAGAAAGAATTATGAGACCTATTACAACGACGGCAAGCAATATATTGCCGAGCGTCCAAACATATTTGGCAAAATAGTAAACCGTCCGGTTGACCGTCGTGAAAACTACGTTAAACGATGTGTGGGATTACCGGGTAATACCCTTGAAATAAAGGATAAGGTAATATATATTGATGGTAAGCAGGCAGAACAGCCCGAAAATGTGCAATTCAACTACAATGTACAGTTGGCACAGAAAATGCCTGAAAATCTTCGCCGTAGCCTTAATATAAGCAAGGATGACCTTGCTATGTTGAGACAGACAGGACAGTTGCCGCTGACAAATGAAAGTTATCTTAAGCTAAAGAACAATAGCAAGTTGGTAAAGGATATAAGTATTGTGAATAACAATTATACACAAGGTATATATCCGCTTAATGGCAATACCGGTTGGACTGTTGACAACTATGGTCCTATATGGATTCCAAAGAGAGGCGAAAGCATTGCTCTTACGCTTGACAATATTGCAGTGTATGAACGCCCCATTGTTGCATACGAAGGCAATACGCTCGAGGTAAAGGATGGCAAGATATTTATCAACGGCAAAGAGAGTGACAGCTACACATTCAAGATGGACTATTATTGGATGATGGGTGATAACCGTCATAACAGTGCCGACTCGCGTTGCTGGGGTTTTGTACCCGAAGACCACATTGTGGGCAAGCCGCTCTTCATATGGTTGTCATTGGACAAGGATCGTAGTCTGTTCGACGGCAAGATACGTTGGGAACGTTTGTTCCGAAGTGTTGACAGCTTCAAATAAGTATAGAATGGAACTGCAGTCACACCCATTATATCTTGCTCCTATACCATTGTATGCACAGCTGTATAAGTGCAATGCCTTGATTATAAATGCGGATGAACCATTTGTGAAGCAGACATTCCGAAACCGCGCTGTTATAGCTACCGAAAACGGAGTACAAAACCTGACAATTCCTGTTATTCATGATGGCGGAAGAGTTTCTATGCGCGATGTGCGAATTAGTGAACATGGAAATTGGCGTCATCAGCATTGGAATGCGATGGTAAGTGCGTATCGCAAGAGTCCTTTCTTTGACTATTATGCCGATGACTTTGCTCATTTCTACGAAGAGCGTGACGGTTTCCTTATGGACTTCAACTTGCGTTTGCATGCAGTTATAAGCGAACTTCTGGGACTTGAAAAAGATGTGAAAATTATCGATAATACCTGCAATGCAGGCGATTTTATCGATTTGCGCTACATGGCAGAGCCAAAGGCTCTTGCCGATATCAAAGGATATACAGCGCAACCATATTATCAGGTTTTTGCACAGCGCAACGGTTTTATTCCGAATCTTAGCATTGTCGATTTGTTGTTCAATATGGGGCCGGAAGGATTGATTGTCTTAAGGGGATAACAAGCAATATTTAAAAATAGCAGCAGGAGCGTGTTGACACGCTCCTGTCTTGATATATATTAACCCTGCATCATTAAGGTTTAGAACTCCGGTTGGTTAATTATCAATATCAACTATCTTATAATCCTTATTAAAGGTAAGTTCGTAGCGATTTGACAACTTCAGCTCATAATAGCCACGGTCGTGTTCTATTTTAAGTATTTTTTCACCGGGATAGTTGTTGTTCACGTATTCTTTTATTGCTTGTGGAATAATCGCTGCAGGAACCTCTTCGTATCGGCAATCAACATCTCTCCAGCTACCATTGCTCGCGAACTCAATCTTAGTGCCATCGGCAAGTACCACTTCGTATGAACGCTCAAAGAAGTCACGTTCCAATTTTGCATAAGTCAATTTTACATTTGCAAAATGAGCATCGATAAATTGCTGTGCCTGTACCGGCAGTTCGCTCTTGTTGATAAGTTTGTCGTTATCAGCTGCTGCATTTGAAATACCCAAAGTAAAAATCGCTACAAGTGCAAATAAAATCTTTTTCATAATATTAATTTTTAGTTAGTTATACATTAAACAAAATAATTGGTTTATAGTTTGGTTTAAACTGTTTCGCACTGTTTACAATGCAAAGATAGTGCAAGCGAGTGAGATATAAAGTTGCTTTATTCTCGCAACGAGCGTAGCCTATTTTCGCACTGTTTACAATGCAAAGATTATATGCAAAACTGAAATGAATTTGAAATTTCCATGATTTTTCATTTTTTTTTTAATAATTCCATGCGATAAAGTCAAATTGTATAATTTTGTAATACAGAAACCATGTTGTTTTAGCTGTATGCCACAAATATATTTTGAGAAACTGAAATCTTTCTGTAATGCCGAAATCTTTTTCTGGCATATCAAAGAAAATAGCAATGAACTGTCAAACGTTATTGCTGATAATGGTATATTGCTTGCTTGTGCCGAGGAAAATTTCAAATCGGAAAGTAGGAGGCGAGAGTGGCTTGCTGTGCGCGCATTGTTGCGCTCCACACAATATAAAGGAGATACTATTCTATACCATGACAATGGAAAACCATATTTTGCCGGCAGCAACAAGCATATAAGCATAAGCCACACAAATGAATATGTGGCGATAGCAATTTCTGATTATCCTATAGGAATAGATATTGAGACTATAAGCCGCAATGCACTTGCTGTAGTCAAGGCTTTTCTTAAGCCAAGGGAGATTGAACTGTTGTCGGATAGCGAAAACCCGAGCAATGAGGCATTATGCTTGTGGAGTGCCAAGGAGGCTGCTTTTAAACTTGCGTCGGAACGGGTGTCTGTCTTAAAAGAAATTGGCATTACAAAGAATGCCAATAACTATATCGCAACATATCCCGATGGTACCACCGTCAAATGCAATGTCTTTATTATCGATGACTTTATACTTTCAGTAGCACATTGATTATTGATATCTCAATGTCTGGCCGGGACGGATTATTGAACGTGAGTTCAATTTGTTGAGTTTGAATATCATCTCTTGCTCAACCCCATATTTCTTGGCAATCTTGCCGATTGTCTCACCTTGCTTGACTTTGTGATATTTTTTCTCAGGACCGGCTATTTTTACAACTCCATTTTCAATATATTTTGAACCGGGTCTTCTGTATAGATATGAGTCACCGGTAACATCCTGGTTCTTGAAATCGAACAACAATGCCGGGTCAAGGCATTTGCCAAGCAGCAATGTCTCAAAATGAAGGTGTGGTCCGGAACTGCGCCCGGTGTTTCCGCCAATGCCTATGGGGTCGCCTGCCTTCACATTCTCGTTTACTTCCACCAACTTTTTCGATAGATGTGCATATAAGGTCTCTATGCCGTTATGGTGTCTTATAACAACATAATGGCCATATCCTCTGCGCTGGTAGGCTGTTATTCGTACCTTGCCGTCAAATGCCGCATATATGGTATCGGTTCTCTCAACCTTAATGTCAAGGCCGTTGTGTACACGCTTGCGACGTGGACGGTAGCCGAATTTGTCGGTAATCTTTGTGTTTGTGGTAGGCATGACGAAACCGCGCAAGTCTATGCGGAACGAGTCGGGTAGTGCATGATTGAAGTGTACCCTTGTGTTTGTCCATTCGGGATACATGTCTGCCGACGGTACGGTATTTGCTTCGTTCAATAACATTCTGCGTAATGCAACAGCCTCAACAGCGTCCATCTGTCGTTGTATTGTAACCTCCTCGGCAATAAGTGCTTGAGCCTTAATTTCTGTTAGGCTCAAGGCGCAAAAGGCAAAAGACAATATGTGTATAAAAAATCTCTTCACCTTAAACAGTTATTTATATTTCTGGCTCTCTTCGCCACCATATTCAAAACATGTAACAGCAGAATCGTAGTCGAACAGCTCACAAGGCTCAAAGAAACGGTTTATCTCAATAAGTGCGTTCTCAATAGAGTCGGAAGCATGTACCACATTCTGCTCGCCACTCATGGAAAAATCGCCACGTATGGTTCCGGGCAGCGCCTTGCGCGAATTTGTAACACCAACCATAAGTCGTACTGTCTCAACAGCTTCAGCACCTTCTATGCAACAAGCGATAAGAGGCGCAGCCTGCATAGACGCTTTCAAGTAAGGAAAGAAGGGGCGCTCCACAAGATGTGAATAGTGTTCGCGTACAAGTTCGTCGGTCATATACAGCATTTTCATGCCTGCAATTTTAAGACCTTTACGTTCAAAACGTGTAATAATATCACCTGTCAAACCACGCTGAATGGCATTTGGCTTAATTAGAATAAGAGTTCTTTCCATGATTTTTAAGTTAACACCATTGTGTAAATGGTTGTAAATGTGTTGTTTATCGCAAAGGTAGTAAAAAGTGCCGAAAGTGAAATGCCGATTGTCAAATATTTTTCAACAACCCCAATAAATGCCTGTTACGATATTGCTCCCCAATTCCAATTCTTCATGTTCTTTATTGTACGCAGGCGCTCCCAAACAACACGATAGTCGGGAATGTTCTGTTCCGGGTCGGCGTCAATTACTTTACGTGCAACGTCTCTTACATATTGCAATAACTGCTCGTCGCGTGCAAGATTGGCTATTTTCAAATCGAAGGCAATGCCACTCTGTTGTGTGCCTTCCATGTCACCGGGGCCACGTAGCTTAAGGTCTGCTTCGGCAATCTCAAAGCCGTCGTTGCTGCTGGTCATTATCTCCATTCGCTTACGGGTGTCTTCGGATAGTTTATAGTCTGTAACTAATACGCAGTAGGACTGTGAAGCGCCACGTCCCACACGTCCTCGTAGCTGATGAAGCTGTGAAAGGCCGAAACGTTCTGCATTCTCTATAACCATCACCGAAGCGTTAGGTACATCAACTCCAACCTCTATAACAGTTGTTGATACAAGTATCTGTGTCTCTCCCGATGCAAAACGACGCATCTCCTCGTCCTTCTCCTTTGGCTTCATCTTGCCATGCAATTTGCTAAGCTTATAGTCGCAGAATATGTTGCATAGCTGGTTATAACCGTCTTCAAGGTTCTTGAGGTCAAGCTTCTCGTTCTCTTTTATAAGAGGATATACTACATACGCCTGCCTGCCCTCGTCTAATTGACGGCGGATGAAAGAGTAGAGGCTGTCGGTGCGGTTACGGAATATATGTGTTGTGGTTATAGGTTTGCGTCCCGGAGGCAATTCATCGATGACTGATACGTCAAGGTCGCCATAAAGTGTCATGGCAAGGGTGCGAGGGATAGGGGTAGCTGTCATCACCAGAACGTGTGGCGGAATGTTGTTCTTTGACCACATCTTGGCGCGTTGTACAACTCCAAAACGGTGCTGCTCATCAATAACAACTATTCCAAGATTGTGAAACAGCACGTTGTCTTCTAGTACGGCATGTGTTCCAACAAGTATATCCACGCTGCCATTTTCAAGTCCTTCGAGTATAGGTTGCCTGTCTTTCTGTTTTGTACTTCCTGTCAGCAGTTCAACCCTGACAGGGAGTGAACCTAACATGCGACGTAGGGTGGCGCAATGCTGCTCTGCAAGAATTTCTGTAGGAACAAGCATGCACGCTTGATAGTTGTTGTCCTTGGCGAGTAACATGGAGAGTAGTGCTACGAGTGTTTTTCCGCTGCCCACATCGCCTTGGATAAGTCTATTCATCTGGCTATTGCCGTTAACGTCGTTACGTATCTCCTTAACAACTCTTTTCTGTGCATTGGTTAGCTCAAAAGGCAAATTCTCACGATAAAATCGGTTGAACATTTCTCCAACCTTTGAGAAACGATGACCTACATATCTTTTTTGTCTGTCGCGAGAGTAACTGAGAATATTAAGTTGAATAAAAAACAGTTCTTCGAATTTAAGTCTGTATTGTGCCGCTTGCAGCTCTTTGTAACTTTTTGGAAAATGGATAACGTGCAACGCTTCGTCAAGGGACATAATACCATGCTTGGTTATGATATCCTGCGATAGCGTTTCAGGGATTTTATTTGTGAGCAGTTGGAAAAGATTGCTTACAAGTTTTGCAATGGCGTTTGAGTTCAAACCACTGCGTTTCATCTTTTCTGTGGTGTTGTAATAGGGCTGTAGTCCCATTTTGTCGAGTTTCAACAAGGAGATATCATCAACGTCGGGATGAGCTATGTTTACACGCCCGTTGAACATTGAGGGTTTGCCGAATATAACGTACTGCTTGCCAAGTTGCAATTTGTTCTTTATAAATTTTATTCCACGAAACCATACTAAATCGACAAATGCTGTACCATCGGTAAAATGTGCAACGAGGCGACGCGAAGCTCCCTCGCCCATCTCTTCAAAAGAGCGAATTTCGCCAACCAACTGTACATGTTGCAGTTGCCCGCCGAGTTCGGATACTTTGAAAACTTTACTGCGGTCGATATATTTATAGGGGAAATAATACAGCAAATCGTTCAAGGAGTGTATGCCTAACTCCCTGTTCAGCAATGTTGCACGTTGCTCACCAACACCGGGCAGGTATTTTATATTTCTTGTTGTTGTTTCGAGCATTCTATCAATGTCTTGGCAACCATTAGGTCAAACGGAGTTGTCAGCTTGATGTTCTCGCTGTTTCCCTCTACGCCTACGATTTGTTCGCCAAGTGCTTCTACAACCGATGCATCATCGGTAAAACTCTCTACGAAACGCTGTTCGTATGCACGGCGCAATAGTGAAAGTTTGAAAACCTGTGGGGTCTGTACCAAACGGTAACGGTCGCGAGGAACAACTTCGGTGATGCCGTTCACACCAACAATATGACGTAAACTATCCTGTATATTTATCATCGGAACAGCAGCTCCATGAATCCATGCTTCGCGAAAACAGTCTTCAAGCACTCTTGCTGAAACAAAAGGGCGTACGCCGTCATGAACACCTACAAGTGCTTCTTCCAGGTCGTCTATCTGTGTAAGACCATTCTGTACTGAATGAAAACGTGTTGAGCCTCCATTTGTCAATAATAGAGGAACTGCAAAAGAGTGCTCTTTGCATAAATCTTTCCAAAGTTCGATATGCTCTTCCGGCAGAACCAGTATTAATTGCATTAATGGATCTATTGCGTGGAGATGTTCCAGAGTAATCATCAGGACGGGCTTGCTGCAAAGCAACTGAAATTGCTTTGGCATATCGCCACCCATGCGTACTCCTTTGCCTCCGGCAACAACTATAAGATATTTTTTCATGTTTTTCTTTTACTTGAATTGCATCTGTGTACGCAAGGTCTCTACAACCTCCTTGCCACAAAGACGCTCTACTATGGCAAATCCAAAGTCAAAAGAGACTCCGGGGCCACAAGCTGTTATTATATTTCCGTCCTGCTCGACGGGAACTGCAGTGTATGTCGCACCGAACAGGTCGCTTTCGCATCCCGGGTAACATGTTGCTTTTTTACCCTCAAGTATTCCCATTCTGCCAAAAACCATTGGTGCAGCGCATATTGCGGCTATGAGTGTTCCTTTGGCGTATGCATCGGCTATCTTTGATCGCAAAGGCATGTGAGCCGACAGATTGTCTGTACCCACGCCTCCGCCGGGTAGAACAAGTGCATTGGCATCATCATAACACACATCCTCGAAAAGGGTGTCGGCCAAAACTGTTACATCCTGTGCTGATACTACCTCTTTACGTCCCATAATGGAAACGGTTGTTACTTCTATGTCTGCGCGACGCATTACATCAACCGGTGCAAGAGCCTCAACGGTTTCGAAGCCGTCGGCAAGAAAAAGATATACTTTGCTCATAGTCTGTAATAGCAATTTTAAAGTCTGTTATTTCAGTTTAAAATAATATGTGATTGTGCCCTCCTGGTTGTTGACACCGCTAATAATGTTGAATCGGGCACGCTTTGCTGCATTAATGGCTGCAGTACGCAACGCTTGTGCAGTAGTGTTGGTGCGTGGGTGTATTCTTGTATTTATCACATTTCCATCCGGGTCAACCGTTATTGTTACCACCACGCGTCCCTCTTCCTGTACATTGTATGCCGGTAAAGGTAGTTTGCCGTCGCCTGCAAGCGCACGTCCGGCAAGGTCCCAAGAACCCATGCCCGAGCCCTCTTTTTCACCGGTTTCCATATTGCCTTCCGGTGCACCGCTTGTTCCTTTGTCTATATCGTCGTTACCTTTGCTGCCCATCGAGTTTCCTTTGCCAAAGGCATTTGCCATAAGATTCGATGCTTTTTTCATAGCTTCTTCTTCAAGGCGTTTGCGCTCAGCCTCCAATTCGGCAAGTTGTTTCTCTTTGGAAAGTTCTGTCGATTTTGCCGAATCAATGCTTATGCTCTCCTCATCATTCTGGGTTATAAGAGGCTCTTCGGGGGTTGGTTTCTGTGGCTTTGGTTGAACCTGTGGTTTTGGCGGTTGCGGAGCCATCTCAACTTCGGTCATGGCGTAATCTTCACCCATAACAACGGATAGTCCGGCTTCGGGTTCCATTGGAGGTCTGTCCATTACTATGAAAAGCAACAGAAGTAAAACCAATAAATGGAAGACAACCGTACCAACGATTCCTGTAATCTTTTCTTTAGAGATATTTTTCATCATTTTTTGTCAGGACGGCGTGTTGCCAACACCATTTTGAACTGATTTTCATTAGCTATATTAAGCACCTTGACAATTTCGCTGTATGGTATTGTCTCATCAGCATACAAGGCAACATACATCTCGGAGTCCTTATCACGGCAGTCGAGAAGAAAAGATGTTATCTCCTCCTCTGTGATAGGCATTTCATCGGAACGCCCCCATGCCGCATAGTAATTGAGATCCTTGTCAATGATGATACGTGCCATAGGCTTTGCCTGTGTCTGTTCTTTGCCTTGTGGCAAGAGTACCTTGATGGCATTAGGAGTTACCATTGTCGAGGTTATCATAAAGAATATAAGCAATAGGAAGATAATGTCGGTCATGGACGACATTGAAAATGCGTTTATTGCCTTTGTCTTTCTTTTTATCATATTCAGACTTCTGCTTGAAATTTATTAATACAGCAATTGTTATTCAACAACATCAACCGGTTTTACCTCTTTGCGTGGTGCCTCTTTGCTCTCTGTAACAATCTCGATGAAAGAGATGATGTCTGCCTCCATTAGATTCTGTATCTTGTCGACAAGAATTACAAGGTAGTTGTATGAGAAAAGAGCGATAATGCCGACGATAAGACCACCTACGGTTGTAACCATAGCTTCATATATACCGCTTGACAATAGAGATACGTCAATGTTGTTGCCCGCATTGGACATCTCCCAAAAGGCTTGTACCATACCTGTTACTGTACCAAGGAAACCGAGCATGGGAGCTATGGCTGCTATTGTTGAAAGTATTGGAAGGCCTTTTTCCAAAGTTGCAATCTCAAGTCCTGCATTATTGTCAAGTGCTTGGCGTATAGAGGCTGTGTCGAGTTTGTAGTCCTTTACGCCTTTTGCGAGAATACGCGACATTGGTGTATCTTGCTTTTCGCAATAATTTATGGCTGATTTGGCGTCTCCCTCCATTATGTTGTCTTGAATACGGTCGAGCAGGAGAGGATTTCTTTTCATTGCCTTGCGTAGAACAGCAAGACGCTCGAAAAAGATATATATTCCCCAAATTGAAAGAGCTGCAAGAACTATCATAATCCAGCCACCTTTCATAGCCAATTCAAAAACGTTGATACCCTCCTGAACGGGGCCGGCCACCTCTATGGATGACATTACTTCTGCTGTTGCTGCTTCTGCAGCTACTGATGTTAGTTGAATCATAGTGTTATTGTTATTTTGTTATTTTATCAGACATTTCTGGTATGCGGCAATAGTCGCCTCGAGTCCCATGTAAAGGGCATCACATATAAGGGCGTGGCCGATAGAAACTTCATCCACCCAAGGTATAATGTCGGTGAAATAGGTCAGATTCTCAAGGCTCAGGTCATGACCTGCATTCAAGCCTATGCCCAATTGCTTGACGCGTTGAGCTGTTTCAAAGAAAGGTGTTATGGCCTCTTCCCTGTTGCGTGTATAGTTGTGTGCATAAGGGCCTGTGTATAATTCTACTCTATCTGCACCCGCCTTTGCCGCATATTCAGCCATGCGTATATCGGCATTTATGAAAATGGAACTGCGTATTCCTGCTGCACGTATCTCATTGAGAATTTCACGTAAAAAATCCTGTTCGGCAACGGTGTCCCATCCGCAATTGGAGGTCAATTGCGACGGTTTGTCGGGTACAAGTGTCACTTGTGCGGGGCGTACACGCAACACAAGGTCAAGAAAATCCTTTGACGGATAACCCTCTATGTTGAATTCTGTACGTAGAATTGCACGCAGAGCCGGTACGTCGGCGCGACGAATGTGGCGTTCGTCGGGACGTGGATGAACGGTTATGCCGTCAGCTCCAAATGCTTCACAATCCTTGGCAATCTTCAGAATATCCGGGTTGTTCCCGCCACGGGCGTTCCTGATGGTTGCCACTTTGTTGATGTTTACACTTAATTTAGTCTTCATAAATCATTTATCCTTTGCTGTTTAAACCACTATTACGGGTAGTTTAGGATATTTTCATTGCAAAATTAGTATAAATAAAAAAAATAATAATATAATTTGTCGTAAATTTGCAAACAGATAGCCAAACAACCATCGTTGTTACTATATTATAACAGAAAAAAAGGATAAATTATGAAATTTGCGATATTTGGCAATAAACATCAGACAAAGAAGTCGGAAAGTATAGAACATCTTTTTGATGCTATAATGAACCGTAGAGATACTTTTATTATAGACGAACCTTTCTATGAATTTCTTTGTAATGAAGGGATTGAAGTCCCGGAACCTGAAAGTGTGATTTCGGATGGTGATTTTGACGCCGATGTTGCAATAAGTTTCGGCGGTGACGGAACATTGTTGCGTACAGCAAGTCGCATAGGGCGTAAGCCAATCCCGATTCTTGGCATTAATGCCGGACGTTTGGGATTCCTTACAACAACCTCGAACGAAAATATTGATTTTATACTTGAAAAGATACATTGTGGCGAATATGATACAGAGAGCCGCAGTCTTATTGAGGCGGTTGTCAGTGGCGGCGAGTTAAAGAATTATCCTTTTGCCTTGAATGAGATTGCTGTGATGAAGCATGATTCTTCATCGATGATGATGCTCGAGGCTACAATAAATGGTGTTGATAAGATAACATATCAGGCCGATGGGCTTATTGTGGCTACACCATCGGGCTCTACAGGATATTCATTGAGTGTCGGTGGCCCTATAATATCGCCCGACGCGAATGTCCTGGTACTTACTCCTATTGCTTCGCATAGTCTCAATGCGCGTCCTATGATAATAGATGACAATGCAATTATTGATATTAAAGTATGCAGTCGAAGCCATAATTATCTTATTGCCATAGACGGACGCAACGAGAGTTGTGATGAAGATATGGCTATAACGGTGCGAAAGGCCGATTACAGACAGCTCATAATTCGTGCAAAGAATCACTCGTTCATTCAGAACCTGCAGGAAAAACTGATGTGGGGTAGGGATATAAGAGAATAAGAAAAAAAACAGATGCGGTCCGCATCTGTTTTTTCTTGTAATTTAGTAAAGTCTGTTTGCTGCTTCTTTTATAACTTTTTCTGCTCCTGAAATTATATCTTCGATAATGGCGGCTGCGGGTTCTGTCTTTTTTACCAATCCAGCACATTCGCCGGCCATGTAGCTGCCGTCAATATCTCCATCCTGTACTGCTTTGCGTAGCGCTCCTCCGCCAAAGGCAAGCATCTCTTCCGGTGTAACATTCGGGTCGCTCTCCATTTTTGCAAAGTTTCTTGAGAATGGCGTTTTTAGTGAACGTACCGGATGTCCTAATGACTTTCCTGTGACAATTGTCGAAATATCGGTTGCGTTGATTAATTTTTCCTTGTAGTTAGGATGTGCTGTACACTCTGTAGCGGAGATGAATCGTGTTCCCAATTGTACTCCTTCGGCTCCGAGCATGAATGCGGCAGCGGCTCCTCGTCCATCACAAATTCCTCCTGCAGCAATTACCGGTATTGTTACGGCATCGGCAATCTGTGGAATTAGAGGCATTGTGTGTAGCTCGCCGACATGTCCGCCCGATTCTGCACCTTCTGCCACAATGGCGTCTGCTCCGGCAGCTTGCATCTTTATTGCATGGGCTACACAGGCTATTACGGGGATTACCTTTATGTCGTTCTCTTTCCATAAAGGCATGTATTTGGCTGGTGAACCGGCACCGGTGGTTACAATTTTTACTCCTTCTTCAACAACCATGTTGGCAATTTCCTCGGCGTTCGGTGCCTGAAGCATTATGTTTACTCCAAAAGGCTTGTCGGTCAGAGTCTTGCACTTGCGTATCTCGTTTCTTACAGCTTCGGTTCCTGCGTTGATGGCTGATATAAGTCCCAAACCGCCTGCGTTTGAAACAGCAGCGGCAAGTTCGGCGTCGGCCACCCATGCCATTCCTCCTTGGAAAATAGGATATTTTATTCCAAGAATCTCACATACTCTACTTTTAATCATTGTGTTTATTTTATAAGGTTACATTGCTCAGTCTCCTACTCCTTCGAGGTGTCGGAAACGGTTTACGAATCTAAATCTTTTCTTTCGCGTATTGATATCGGGGTGGTAACTGCTGCAGTTCTTCCTGCGGTTTAACTTAATTAAAGCTTTGCTACCGAACGCTAAAAATAAAACGCTGCCTATTACTATCCATACAATCATGACTTTAAGGTTGTTAAGGTTAATAATCGGTGATTCCTACTCTCTGTGGCCTGCAATATAGTAAAAAGTTTTTATAGGGCAATATCCGTTCGGTCAAGTTTTTAAAAATTAACATTTTGTGGTAGCCCCAATGTTGCTGAAATGAATTTAAAATTGTTGATATCTTTTCTTGTTTTTCTTATTGTTTTTTATTTTACTTTTCCTATTTTTGCATGGTATTCCTTGATAAAACAAAAATCCATTAACATATATGATTCAGACTGTTGTTAAGCGCGACGGACGCATCGTCGGCTTTAATGAAGAAAAGATTATTACTGCTATCCGTAAGGCCATGCTTCATACCGACAAGGGTGAGGATATGTCGCTCATACGCCAGATAACCGACCATATCTCTTTTCGCGGAGATGCCCAGATGACAGTGGAGGCTATCCAGGATATGGTTGAGCTTGAGCTTATGAAGAGTAGCCGCAAGGATGTTGCACAGAAGTACATTGCTTATCGCAATCAACGCCGCATTGCTCGTAAGGCTAAGACTCGTGACATTTTTCAGGAGATTATAAATATTCAGTCGAATGATGTTACTCGCGAGAATGCCAACATGAATGCCGACACTCCGGCTGGAATGATGATGAAGTTTGCAAGCGAAACAACAAAGCCTTTTGTTGACGACTTTTTATTGAGCGAAGATGTGGTTGATGCGGTGCGTCACAACTATCTGCATATTCATGATAAGGACTACTATCCTACAAAGAGTCTTACTTGTTGTCAGCATCCGCTTGACAATATTCTACTGAACGGTTTCAATGCAGGTCACGGAGAGTCACGTCCTGCAAAGCGTATAGAGACTGCAAGTATCATTGCATGTATTTCAATGGAGACTGCGCAGAATGAGATGCATGGTGGTCAGGCTATTCCTGCTTTCGATTTCTATCTCGCTCCTTATGTCCGTAACAGTTTTATTGAGGAGGTCAAGGCTATCGAGGAATTGACCGGTGCCAACTATTCACACCTATATAATAAGGAAATAGAGGACTATGTATCACAGCCTCTTGATTTTCTTAGCGGTGACGACCGTATAATGCAGCATGCCATAAACAAGACTGTTGCGCGTGTGCATCAGGCTATGGAGGCGTTTATCCATAATATGAATACCATACACTCGCGTGGTGGAAATCAGGTTGTATTCAGTTCTATCAACTACGGTACGGATACTTCTGCCGAGGGACGTTGTATCATGCGTGAGTTGTTGAACAGCACATATCGTGGTGTAGGTAATGGTGAGACTGCGATATTCCCAATTCAGATTTGGAAGAAGAAACGTGGCGTAAGTTATTTGCCGGGTGATAGAAACTATGACTTGTATCAACTCGCTTGTAAGGTAACTGCCCGTCGTTTCTTCCCTAACTTCTTGAATCTTGATGCAACATTCAACCAAAGTGAAGAGTGGAGAGCAGATGATCCTAAGCGTTATATACACGAGGTTGCAACAATGGGTTGCCGTACACGTGTGTATGAGAACCGTTTCGGACAAAAGACATCTGTCGGTCGTGGTAACTTGTCGTTCTCTACAATAAATATCGTGCGTCTTGCGATTGAATGTATGGAGGTTGCTGATAAAGAACAGAGAATCTCGATGTTCTTTGCAAAACTTGATAATCTTTTGGATATTACTGCACGTCAGTTGCACGAGCGTATGGAATTCCAGAAGAGTGCTTTTGCAAAGCAGTTCCCGCTTCTTATGTCATCTTTGTGGCTTGGTTGTGAAAAGTTGAAACCTGGCGATACTATTGCACCGGTTATAAATCAGGGTACTCTCGGTATTGGCTTCATCGGTCTTGCAGAGTGTCTTGTGGCTCTTACAGGCAAGCATCATGGTGAAAGCGAGGAGGCTCAGGAGCTGGGATTGCGTATTGTTACATACATGCGTGACCGTGCAAACGACTTCTCGGAGCAGTATCAGCACAATTATAGTATTTTGGCTACACCTGCCGAGGGCTTATCGGGACGTTTTACACGTGGAGACCGTAAACGTTATGGTGTAATCAATGGTGTTACCGACCGTGATTATTATACCAATAGCAACCATGTACCTGTGTATTATAAGTGCAGCGCTCGCCGCAAAGCAGAGATAGAGGCTCCTTATCACGATTTGACAAGAGGTGGCCACATCTTCTATGTAGAAATGGATGGCGATGCAACACATAATCCCGAGGCAATCATGCGCGTAGTGGATATGATGGATCAATACAATATTGGTTATGGCTCGGTAAATCACAACCGCAACCGTTGTCTTGATTGTGGAAATGAGAATTCTACAAAGGATTTGCAAGAGTGTCCAAAGTGCGGTAGCAAGAACCTGGATAAACTGCAACGTATCACAGGTTATCTTGTAGGTACTACCGACCGTTGGAACAAGGCAAAGCTTGCCGAACTTAACGACCGCGTAATACACGAATAAAATGGCAACTATTTCCATTTTGGATATAGTAGAGGATACTACGGTCGATGGGCCGGGATTTAGGACAACCGTCTATTGTGCCGGTTGTCCTAACCGTTGTCCGGGGTGTCATAATCCGCAGTCGTGGGATATGGCAAACGGGCGCGAAGTTGACGTGGAGGGTATTCTGGATACGATACTTGCAGACCCTTTTGCCGATGTTACATTCTCCGGTGGAGATCCTATGTTTCAGCCGGTGGGTTTTGCGGCTTTGGCAAAAGCGGTAAAGGCACGCAGCGGTAAGAATATTTGGTGTTACACAGGCTATCTATTTGAGGATTTGTTGAAAAATGTTCAACAAAAAGAGTTGTTGGAATATATTGATGTGCTTGTTGACGGTCGTTTTGTGGAGGTGTTAAAGGATGAAAGTCTTCGTTTCAGAGGTAGCAGTAACCAGCGCATAATAGACGTGCAGGCATCTTTGTCGAGTGGAACAACCGTTTTGTTGGATATGTAGTATTTTCTATGGCAGACAATTATCTCGAAAAAAGGATGGAGCAGTTCCGCTCCAATACAAATATTGTTCCGACAAAGGCTAAAAGTTCTTTGTCGGCTTTGTTGTTAAAGAACCGTAGCACACGAGGGTTTGATACTTCTTTTAAGGTGCGAAAAGACCAGCTTATGCGTATAGTGTCTGTCAACAATAAGGTTGCTTCGGCAAGAAACAGGCAGGTGTTACGTTTCGCTCTTGTAACAGAAGAACGTGCACATCTTGTGCTTCCGCATATAGCTATGGGCAGTGCGCTTAGCGATGTGAAATTACCACTTCCCGGTACAGAACCGAATGCTTTTATTGTTGTATGCAGTGTGTGTGAGCCTCATGTGAGTACATATGTCGATTTGGGTATATCTGTGCAGAGCATGTTGTTGCAGGCTGTGGAAATAGGTCTCAACGGCGTGTGCCTGATGTCGTTTGATAAGGATAGAATAAAGGAAAATCTATCGTTGCCATACGAACCATTGATTGTAATTCCTGTAGGTAAAAGTGCAGAGAGTATAGAACTTGTGGATATGTCCGTCGGTAGCGATTGCAGTTATTATCGCGAAAACGGGATTCATTATGTTCCTAAATTAAAGCCGGATGATCTTATAATAGAGTAATGTATGAAAGATAAAGTAAAAGAGAATAAACGCCTATTATCGTTGGATGCTTTGCGCGGCTTTGATATGTTCTTTCTGATGGGTGGCGGTGCTTTGTTGCTTTCGCTCTCTTCGTTTTTGCCGGAAAACATATCAACGGCGCTGGTAGAGCAAATGGGGCATAAGGAATGGCATGGTTTTGCTTTCTACGACTTGATATTTCCTTTGTTTCTCTTTCTTGCAGGTGTTTCGTTTCCTTTTTCTCTCGCCAAGATGGGTAAAAATAAGTCGCGCATGTTGTTTAAAATTGTGCGTAGGGCTTTATTGCTTATCTTTTTGGGTGTATTGTATAATGGCTTGCTGAATTTTGATTTTGAGAATCTGCGTTATGCCAGCGTGCTTGGGCGAATTGGTCTTGCATGGGCTGTTGCAGCGCTTATATATCTTCATGCCGGCAGAAAGGTGTCTGTAATTGTTTCGTTTGCCATTCTTCTTGGCTATTGGGCGTTGCTTGCTCTTGTAAGGGCTCCCGATGCATCTCCCGAGGTTTCGGTTTTTGCTATGGAGGGTTCTATTGTCGGGTATATCGACAG
>JAEIGA010000463.1_pt1 | contig 59514 bp, 54 predicted proteins | sample 9270691 | NCBI WGS metagenome assembly JAEIGA01 (sample SAMN17057246, study PRJNA624740) | gut metagenome | biome: biome; isolation source: fecal sample | host: Bos grunniens | place: China: Xizang | collected 2019 | reverse complement strand
GTCTGAAAAACCCAGGTATACTTTGCCTTGCCGGTCGCTTTGGCACTGCCATAATATTTTACTGTAAATTCTGCGCCGGAAAGGCTGGCATCTCCTGTTGTCTCTCCTTCTTTGCCATCCTTATACTTTTTGGTCAAAAGCAGTTCGACCGGATCATATTGCGGAATATCTTCTGCCCGGATGGTCTGTGTCATGGAATCAGAAGTCGTGATTTCCACAGAATGGATCTTTTGATCAAGCGCATACCCCTTACCGGCTTTCGTCTCCCTATAATAATAAGTGCCCGGTTTTAAAGAAACGACATTAGACGCTCCGTTTTCTTTGACTGTCAGTTTAGCGATCGCATTTGTATCAGATTCTGCATCTTTTTCTGTTTCATAAATCCCGTAAACAGTTCCTTCAAGTGAGTATAAAGGATTCCCCTCTGTAAACGCCGGGATCGATGAGCCCTTTTGGATGGAGACATCAACGTCTTCAAGCGGCCAGCTTCCCACGACAGTTTGGTAGCCGTCATCTCCTTCTACAATAAAAGTCTCAAATGCATCCGGCGGATCCGGCAGTTTCATGATTTCATCATATAGCGATTCGATCTGTGCTTTAAAATCACTTCCGATCCCTTCATCCGCATCTCCATTCCATTTACATCCGTCCCACATCCAGGAAAGCAAAACATGGGAAGTAACGTATATGTCGACATAATCATATTCAGAAAACAATGTTTCAGATGTCACATCTTCATATCCGTTTCCGCCGACAAGATAATAAAGTACCTTTCGCATATCACTGTCATGGTCCATGAATTCATAGGGATAAGAGCCGTTTGGCGGCGTGTCTTTGGATGGCTGCACACAAAAGGCGGTTCCTTCCCCGCCATCTACGGAAAGATTGCCGGTCGACCAGTTTCCGTAATGATATTGCGTATCATGATACAGTGTTACTGTTTCCGCGGCGTAAGCATCCCGTGCCTGTCCGATCATAACGGGAAGCATAATTACAATTGCCAATAACATGGCTGCTGTGCTTCGAATACTGATTTTTACAAACTTCATGAGGTCCTCCTTTATTCCTCCTTTCTATCGGACCGCATGTCATTCATCTTTATCGTTCCACCAGTGTTATATAGCAAGTATATCATCAATCATTTTTGTGTAAATGCCTTTTAAAAAAATAACGGTTGAGAATAAAAAAATAACGTCCCGAAAGACGTTATTTCAATGATCTTTATGTAATGGGCAGGCGTGATCACCTGATCACATCTAAAAAGCGGCCGACCTCAGCCCACGCCTTTTTCGATTCCGGAAGTCCGTGGAGCGCCATCTGAAATACATGAAACATCCCCTCGTAAACACTGAAACGCACTTTTACTCCTGCTTCCTTTGCCTTCATTGCAACGATTTCCGAATCGCTCAAAAGCATTTCATAACTGCCAACCTGGATCAGCATAGGCGGAAAACCTGAAAAATCTCCAAATGCGGGTGAAAGGAACGGATTCTTTGGATCATTTCCGCCAATGTATTCTTTATTGTTGATCAGGGTGTTTGAGGAATTGCCAAAATTAGGATCCAGATGATAATTCTTTTCATAGGATTCGCCGGACTTTGTCATATCAGTCCATGGAGACATTGCGATCAATCCCGCAGGCAGTTCCCTGTTTTGTTTTTTCAAATAATGACACAATGCCATTGCCAGTCCGCCGCCGGCTGAATCGCCTGCCAAAAGAATCTCATTGGGATGCCATCCTCTGTTGATCAGCCAATTGTAAGCATATATGGAATCCTCTAACGCAGCAGGAAAAGGATGTTCCGGAGCGACCCGATAATCTACCGTTAAGACATCCATCCCTTTGCCAAGTTCATTATACAGAACCGCAAATTTCCGATATATATTGCGCATTGCGCCTACATATCCGCCTCCGTGCAGCTGCAGAAGGATCCTGCTGTCATCCCGTTCATCTGATTGCAGCAGCTCCAGCTTACAGTTTTTTCCATGAATCACTTCCATGGAATATCCTTCGGGGACTTTCCAGGGACGTTCTACCACGTGTTTTCGAAAATCACCGCTTTTCACAGACTGCCCGAAGACACCATCTGCAGTAAATCTCGCGATTGTCTCACGCATGATCACGCCCTGCCGGCTGATACCGTTTGGATTTGTTATCAGATGTTTTTCTTTCATAGATTCATTCTCATCTCATACAGAACATAAACGTTTAACGATGAAACCGGCGGATCATTTCGCTTCTTGCACGGCTTCCGCCAATCAGCAAGGTTGCTATGAACACAAGAATCACACTGAAAAGTATGATCCAGGATACCTGCAGATGGTCCACCAGGCCAAATATATAGAGGACAAATGGCGCAACGGACAGGATCACAACCCATAACTGCATGATAATATAGCTTTGCCAGTTTCGCTTGTTAATAAGCATTAACAACAAAATAAGCAGGTCCAGAAATGCCAAAAGACCAGGATACACATAGTTTAATGACCATCCATGAAATCCGGTGGAATAATCGATAAACAGTACCAGCAAAACGGCCAATAGCGATAGCATCATCATCTTTGGCTGATGTCCGATCTGTTTTTTCAGTGAAAAAAACAAAGTCACAAACCCATAGATCATAAACATGCCGATCAAAAACGTCCACCAAAGCTGATGATCCATTTTATAATTAATATGAAAAATCAGGACAAAGGCAGCAATTGCAGCAATCACATAGATCCATAATGCATTCCGCCCGCGATAAGTTTTCCTTTTTGTCAAAGGATATGCCGGTTCGATCTTATGCATATTTTCCGTATCAATCGGTGCAACAGCACGCCGGCACAAAGGACATTTTCCGGCCGGGTCTAAAATGTTGATACCGCATGATTCACATCTTCTTTCCATCTATCGATATACTCCATTTGTAGAAATACTGACTTCCATATCATGATCTGTAAAAAACCGATATATATTTCTCGGAATTTTTGTACTTCTGAGAATGGATGTCACATTGATCGCGATCGTATCGCCATAAGAACTCACGCTGAGCTTTAACGGCTGGCCCTTGGCATGCGCGAGTACAACATTAATAAAATCAACATATTCACGGTATGGTTCAGCCACTGTCTGCACACCGATATTCGTAACAGTAGATGTGAGTGATTTCTGTGACAGTTTATGGATCTGCTTTAACACAGGATTTTTAAACATCATCGGAACCATTCGTGACAGAAGGTTTTTCTCAGTTGATACATTCGTTGATAAACGGTTCTGCAATTCTTCTCTGGTCGTCTGTTTTCTGAGACTCTCTCTGACCTGACTGACGACCTCTGCAAAAGTAACTTCTTCGCCTTCTTCAGGACGAAACATCGCATTCACATTTACAAAAAAGTTCTTTGTTGTATCAACACCGAAAACCGGTCTTAAATTCACCGGAACGCAGATAACGATCGGTCTCTCCGGTGTGATCTGCCTGGAATACTCCTGCCATATGCTGTAACAAAGGACAGAAACGATCAGTTCATTGATCGTAGCCTGGTATGTATGTGCCATTTCACGTACTTCACTGACTTTAAGATATCCGTGAATGATGCCGACACGTTCTCCTGAAAGAATCTGGCCCGGGATCAGAAATGCTCTTTGAAAACGATACGGTCTGAGCGGTTTTTTGTCATAAAACTCCTCAAATCTGTCCTTTGCGCTAACGGTAACACCTTCACTTAACCCATTGCCGTATTGAATCTGCAGTTCAGGATGAACCAAACGCAGGTACTGATAAACGATCTCTTTTAAAAAATACAATGCACCGGTTCCGTCTGCAATGACATGAAACACCTCCAGATTGATCCGACACCTGAAATAGGTAACACGGAACAGATAGCTTCTGTTTTTTGAAGCCTCAATATATGCACATGGAAAGTCGTCTTCCTTTTTGACAAGCGGTGCCGGCTTTCCGTTTTCCTCCAGATAATACCAGTGCATCCCCTGTCTCAGACGGGAATTGAATCCGGGAAACTTCGGAAGGACAGAATCCAACGCACGCTGCAGCAGTTCCGGATTGATCTCTTCCTTGAGTGTGGCTGTCATACGGTAAACATTAGACATGTCTTCACCGGTGATGATCGGGTACATAAGCGCTGAATTATCCAGTTTCTCCCAACTGAGCTCATCGGATTTGTTATTTTTGATCGACTCTTTATATGCCAGGAAATCCTGATCATTGACCAGATCTTCATCCGGATTCTGCTTCGCAAGACTTTTTTCCAGATGATACTTTTGCCGCAGATTCTTTTGTTCCTCTCTTAAGTTCCTGCGTCTGCGTCTGATCTGATCACGATTCTCTCTATATTGTTTTTTTAATTCGTTCACACTTGTCATTGCAATAAAACCCCTGAAATATTTCCTTAGTTGTTTACTATATCATTTTTAGTACTGTTCCTCAAGGAAAATACGCAGCTGGTTTTGTCAGATCTGTTCACACAAAAATAGCTGCAGTGCAAAACACTGCAGCTATTTCAATAGAGGTTATTGATCAATCACGAACAACAACTGAGATACCATTCGGGATACAGGTTAAGGATGCATCCTCACCTTTGATCTCTCTTGCCATTTTATAAGCAGTATCAAGATCCGGTGCATATGTTACCTTTAATCCTTCGATCATCTCTTTCTGAGCCGGATCTGCAACAAAGATCACATGATACTTTCTTGCGATACGCGCAAAGATCTGTGAACACCACTGATCCGGTTGCGTTTCTTCCTGAGGTGTTGCAAGGAACTTCTGATATGCTGTCTCGATATCAGGTTCATCTGCAATGATATGATAGAAGAAATCGCCGCCGGTTCCGTCTGTACAGGAACCAAGCATGATGATCACGCCATCATCGTTGCAGGTCGCTTCGCCTGCAGACATTCCCTTCGGAGACTGATATGCGTTCTGATCGAGCGGATAACCGCCATTTGTTGTAATAACGATATCAGCATATTCCGGTTTCACGCAAACATAATCGGATATGAAATCACAGCCTTTTCTATGTGCAGTTTCAAATTCACCGGCAAATGCAGCTACTGTCTTCTTGTCTTCGTCAATGACAACATTGACAATATATGCAAGTTTTGACATCCGAGCTGCCGCAAGCATATCCTCGTGCATAGGATTGCCATCTAAAATGCCGGTGCGGGAATGCGGATCATCGATAAACTTCGAGCAATGATTTCCCATAACGGTAACCGCATCTGCGATACCCGGTAAGATGCTCTTTCTTCCGCCGGAAAAACCAGCGAAAAAGTGTGGCTCAATAAATCCTTCTGCGATCAAAAGAGATGCATCCATGGCAACCTTATCCAGGATACAATCCGGACCGGAAGGAAGCTGGCCAACCTTTACATTTCTTGAAGGATCATGTGCGTCATGAACAACAATGTTGTCTTTGAACTGCTCATATAATTCATCGCCCAGCTTAGCCTTTAACTCATCCACGGTTGTCTGACGATGGAAGCCGGTAGATACCAGAAGGGTAATCTTAATATCCGGGTTTCCTTCTTTCAGCTCTCTTACCATATTCGGCAGGATATCTTTACTCGGTACCGGTCTTGTATGATCACTGATGATGATCACAACATCCGGTTTTCCTTTTGCCAGTTCAGACAAACGCGGACTGTTGATCGGATTTTCCATTGCTTCCCGAACAATTTCGATTCCGTCTTTATCACTGGCAAGCTGATCAACATTTGACGTTAATACCGGTGTATCATCCGGAACATCAAGTGAAAATGTCGTATCTGCGTAGAAAAATTCTACTGTCTTCATAAATGAATCCTCGCTTTCGCAAACATCAATCCTGTCTTTTCTTAAACTCTTCGATCATTAACGGCAGAATCTTTTTCGCATCGCCTACAATACCGATATCGGCAACTTCGAAGATCGGTGCCTCTTCATCTTTATTGATCGCAATAATATATTTGCTGCCGGACATACCTGATACGTGCTGTGTAGCGCCTGAAACACCACATGCAATATAAAGGTCAGGAGCAACGATCTTACCGGACTGACCAACCTGATGTGTTCTGTTGATCCAGCCGTTCTCAATCGCCGGACGCGTCGCGCCTACTACTCCGCCAAGCAGATCTGCCAGTTCTCCGCAAAGCGCGAAATCTTCTTCAGTACCCATTCCGCGGCCACCGGATACGATGATCGTTGCATCTTCAAGATTTGCTGCTTCACCGGCTTCGGCAATTGCCTCAAGGATCTTGACACGGATCTCATCTGCATCAGGAGCGGCGATCTCTTTGATCTCCGGTGCTGCTTCCGGCGCTTCATAGCTGCCGCCACGAACACTAAGTACTGCCTTTCCTGCAATACCGATCTTCTCCTGTGCTGTTCCGCCATATACCGGACGGATCACACAAATGCCATCGCCATCTGCAGCAATGCTGATCGCATCATTGACAGAACCTGCCTGCAGGCGGGCCGCAACACGCGGAGCAACAATCTTTCCTAATGTTGTTGCCGAAAACAGAACAACATCATAGTCACCGTCTCTGGCTTCCTTCACTACAGCGCTTGTAACGACATCTTCGTCAATGCAATCTGCCGGAATATCAGCAGAAACTGCTGTAATATCAGCTCCCAGGGCATTAGCAGCCGTTATCAATTCAAGGCTGGTGCCGATAGGAGAGCCGTCTTTTTTCTCAATATAAAGTAACGCTTTCATACTATCTCCTCCTCTAAAGCACCTTATCAGCTGCAAGAATCTCAAACATCTTTGCTACTGCATCAGCCGGTTCATCTTCCTGGATCTTAACGCCTGCTTCACGTTTTGGCGGTTCCTGGAATCCGAGATATTTTACAAGAGCAACCTTGTCACTGTCTTCCATTGTCAGATCAGCTGCTGTAATAACCGGCACTTCTTTCTTACGTGCTGCCATTTTATCTTTGATCTTTGGATAACGCGGATCATAATCCGGTTTTGAGATCGTCATGACTGCCGGAAGCGGGGAATCTACCCAATAGTATCCGGAATCAAGCTCTTTCTTTGCCTGAATTGCGCCTTCTTTTTCCTGAACCACTTCTACTACATTGGTCACAAACGGACGTGCTGCTTTCTCAGCAAGATATTCAGCCACTTCGCCGCCAATGTAATCAGTAGATTCACGTCCGCAAAGGATCAGATCAAACGGTGCACCATTATCAGCTTCGATCTTATTGATCGCTGCTGCCAGAAGATTTGCTGTAACAAACGCATCAGCATCTTCAAACCCTTCGTCAGAAACACGATATGCTTTTTCAGCGCCAACTGCCAGTGCACTCTTCAAGCAGGTCTCATTTTCGGCAGGTCCGAGGGACAGTATGCTGACTGTCCCCCCGTTTGCCTCTATGTACCGTACTGCTAATTCCTGTGCGTATGTATCAAAAGCATTTCCCTGCGGTTCTGCTTTTGAAAGATCCGGTTTTCCATCAGCGCCGAGCTTGATCTCGATCGAATCGTCCGGAACCTGTTTCATACAAACCAGTATTTCCATATTATAATCCCCCTATTACAGATTATAGCAAACCTTACCCGGATTCAGGATCATGTTCGGATCAAATACTTTCTTGATGCCTTCCATGATTGCCATATTGGTATCACCAACGGAATCCTTCAGATATTTCACCTTACCGGAACCAATGCCGTGCTCACCGGATACAAGACCACCGCATGCAACTGCTTCTGCATACAGTTTTGTGAAGTAATTGTCTACGCGACGTTTGAACTCGTCTTCTTCCAGGTCATTGCTGCACTGATAAATATGAAGGTTACCATCACCTGCGTGACCAAAGCTCTTGATCGTAAGTCCGCACTCCTCGCCACATGCATTTGCAAATGTAAGGAATTTTGCGATCTGGTTAACCGGAACAACAACGTCGCACTCATCCAGAAGCTTGGTCTCAGCTTCGATTGCCTCAAGGAAGCTGGAACGAGCTGCCCATGCATCTCTGATTTTCGGCGGTGTATCAGCAAGAAGAACATCCAGAGCGCCCTCTTCCAGAACGATCTCGCAGGCTTTTTCTACGATTTCCATCAGCTGATCTTCATTATCACCATCAAATGTAACGAGCAGATATGCGCCTACATCTACGCCATCCATCTGTTTCGGGAATACGGAACGGCCGATATAACGCTCACTTGACAGAACGATCTCACGCTCCATAAACTCAAGTGCCTGCGGATCCAGGTTTGCTTTCTTTAAGATCGGTACTGTAGAAATAGCGGTCTCAAGATCTTCAAACGGAATGATCAGGCTGATCACTTTCTGCGGAGCCGGAATGATCTTTAATGTCAGCTCTGTGATGATACCAAGTGTACCTTCACTTCCGATCATCAGGTTCAGAAGGCTGTAACCTGAACTTGTCTTACTTACAGATGCGCCAAAGCTTGTAACTTCACCACTCGGAAGAACAACTTTCATTGCTTTTACATAATCACGTGTGGATCCGTACTTAACAGCACGCATACCGCCTGCGTTTGTGGAAACATTACCACCAACAGTAGCCAGCTTTTCGCCTGGATCTGGCGGGTACAGATAGCCCTGTTTGGAGCAGTCATCAGCAAGATCCTGAAGCAGAACGCCCGGCTGGATCGTTACGCTGAAGTTTTCCAGATCGTAACCAATGATCTTGTTCATTTTCTGTGTGTCAATGACAACACCACCTGCGATCGGCACACAGCCGCCTACAAGTCCTGTGCCGGCACCACGCGGTGTTACCGGGATCAGGTTGTCATTACAAATCTTCATGACTGCTGCGATCTCTTCTGTAGATGTAGCAACAAGCAGTGCATCCGGCATACGTTTTCCGTAAATCGGCATTTCATCTCTTGCATAATCTTCATTAATATCCTCACCTGTGAAGATATGTCCCGGTGCTGCAGCTTTCAGCTGTTCGATCAGTTCCGGTGTAAGTGTGTTATAAGTTGCCATAGTTTCCTCCTTTTTTATTTCCCTTGTCTGCATTGATCCACAAACATTAAAAATCATTATTTAAGAGTCTGGCAGGACTCATCCTAAGGGTACCGGATCGCCCACCACAGCCATACAGATCAGTGTGACGACTACTACGAGGATACAGAAGATAACCATCGGTGCCGCATTTGTACGGATGATCTTACCTTCGTTACCGTTCGTACCGGTTGTCGCGCAGGCAGCAACTACGTTGTTTACGCATACCATGTTACCAATCGCGCCACCCATATTCTGCAGTGCTACGATAAAGACGGTCGGGATACCAACCAGTGTAGCGGTCTCAAACTGCAGGGATGCGAACAGCGTGTTCGATACGGTGTTCGAACCTGACATAAAGGATCCGAGCACACCGATGAACGGTGCGATAACAATGTATGCCTTTCCGGCAATCGCGGCTAGCGCCTTTGCCATAACAAGAAGCATGGAGTCTTTTACTGCGTCAGCGACAGATGCCATCGTTGCAGAATCGATATTCGTATAGCGGAAGATATTAACCAGAGCTACACCAAAGAGCAATGCGATCGCTGCGCCTGTGATCTGTTTAAACGTATCACCGAATGCACCCTTGATAGCGTCACCCTTCATACCATGGATCGCAAATGTGATGATCGCAACGATGATAAATACAACACCGGGTGACCAGGCGATCGCCCAGTTCCAGTTCTGTCCGAGGATCACACCACTCTCACCTGTACCTACGGTAAAGGTCTTCAGCTTATCAGCCCAGTTGGAAACACCTGCATTGGATGCCATTCTCTGGCTTACACGTGTGATTACCAGGATGATCGCGATGATAAAATACGGAATCCAGGCTTTGAGCAGAGACATATTAGAAGTCTTCGGCTCCGGGACTTCTGTCGTACTGAGCCATGTCGGATCCCAGGCATTCTTATCGCCGAATGTCCATGTTTTCTTCGGAACCAAAAAGCCCTTCTTCGTTGTAAACATTGTGATGAACAATGTGATAACAGCTGCGAGCAGGGATGTCAGCTCCGGTCCGATGAATGTTGCGATGACCAGATAGATTACGTCAAATACAACACCTACAAAAATGATAAACGGAATAACCGGTAATACATCTGAGAACTTCTTTTCCGGTCCAAACATTTTACACATGATCGCAATACCGATGATCATGATAACAAATGCGCCGACTGCCATCGGAACTGCAGTCCACTGTGTCAGAGCAAGACGCCATACGTTCGGATCCGGCAATGCTGTCAGGGAGTCCTGTACAGTTGTAAATGCAGTGTTTGTCGGTGTACCAACAGCACCATACGGTACCGGTACAGAGTTAAAGATCAGTGCTACAACTGCTGCAGCAAGCGGCGGGAAGCCGACACTGATCATCAAAGGAGCTGCCAGAGCTGCGGGTGTACCGAAACCAGCTGCACCTTCGATAAATGCACCAAAGATAAATCCGATGATGATTGCCTGTAAACGGGCATCCGGTGTGATTCCGTTAAACATACGGTTAATGGAATCCATAGCGCCTGATCTCTTCAGTGTGTTCATGATCAGGATCGCACCAAAGATGATTACCAGAACTTCAAACGCACTTAAGAATCCGGTAATCGTAAATGCGATGGCGTTTACTACCTTCATGTGCCATAATGTCACACCGAAGATCAACGCAAGCAACCAAGCCAGCGGCAGCGCTCTCTTTGCAGGCCAGTTGAATGCAACCATCAAAACTACAGTTACAATGATTGGTATAAAAGCAATTATTGCATACATACCGTAACCTCCCTTTCCCTAAAATTGGTAGTACCACTTTGTATAAAAAATAATACACCTCGACCTAAAATAAGTCAACGTGTATTATAAAAATTGATGCTTTTGCACGGAATACATAACTAGTATTTATGCTATTTGCACAAGCATTATCCATTTTTGTATCGCTCGATGTATCCAAAGTGTGTCTCCAGTCCTAAAATACCCTTTTCGTAGTCCCCTTCTGCTACAGCTTCAGCAAGTGCTTTGTGCGTATGTTCAAGCATGTTCTGACTTTGCATACCTTTAATGATGTTCAGTCGCATGGACTGGATATACCGGTCCATCAGATTGGCTAATGCCTCATAATTGGTGATCAGGAAATCATTATGCGAAGCTTCAACGAGTGTCTGATGGATCTTTTTATCATAAACCACCCGCTCTTCTTCTGTTTCAGCATCCTCAAGACCTTTCAGATACTCCATGATCTGTTTCTTTTGTTCATCGGTTGCCCTCTGCACCGCAAGCTTCATTGCATCCCGTTCGATCAACAGACGGTATTCAGTAACCTGATCCAGACCGATCCCTTTTAACAGATACATGAACGACAGTACATCCGTCATGGTTTCATTAAAATTCAGATCAATGTAATTCCCAGATCCCTGCTGTGAATTGAGAACACCGATGTTTTCCAGTAACCGAAGGCCCTCTCTGACCGAGTTGCGGCTCATTCCCAGATGCTCTGCCAGATCCCTTTCGGCCATCAGCTTGTCTCCGGGCTTTAATCTGCCTGCGGTAATTTCCTCTTTTACATAATCTACGATTTTTTTGTATGATTTTTCCATAAGTGCATTATAGCACAAGTTTTTTTTGGTTACAATCACTATGGACAGACGAAATATTATAAAAAACCGGTTTCAGCAATTCGCCAAAACCGGTTTTTATTATCTCTATTATCTTTCTTTACAGCTGCTCTATTTTTGCAGAAGCCTTTTTCAAAAACTTTTCATTTTCAACAACAAATCTCTGATGTTTGGCTTCCCCGATCAATCCTGCATCGTCATATACCTTTGCCACAAATTCCAGGCGTCTGCGATCCACTTCTACAAGTTCTGTTTCACAGCGGACTGTCATTCCGATCGGTGTGGCTGAGAGATGATCCACCACCAGCTTCGTGCCGACTGTTCCACAGCCCTCATCCAGATATGGACCTACACTTTCCAGCGCTGTTTTTTCGATCAACGCGATCATGCACGGTGTTCCGTATACTTCCAAGGCACCGCTGCCTACTACTGCAGCTGTCTTGTCATATACAACTTTTTCTGACTGCACTCCTTTGATGCCTGCTTCCAGCATATCCTGCCTCCTTAAAAATTGAATGATATGATTGGGCTGTCGCAGTTATCTTAACATGCCGAAAGACATTGTTCAACAACCGTCAGTTTTGCACAGACAATAAAGATCTCTACGCATGTTCTCAACTCATCCATTGGCGGAAGTGTCGGCGCGATCCTGATCACGGAATCCTTCGGATCTTTATGGTACGGGAACGGTGCGCCGGCATCTGTCATTTTTACACCGGCTGCTTTCGCTTTATTGAAGATTGCAGTCGCACATCCTTCCGGCGCTTCATATGCAATAAAGTAGCCGCCATTCGGGCGGATCCATTTTCCTACCCCAAGCTCCTCGAGATGCTCCTCTTCAAAACGATTCAGGAACAGATCAAATTTGGGACGAATAATCTCGGCATGTTTCATCATATGAGAGATCAGGTGCTCTTTGTCTTTAAAGAAACGAACATGACGGAGCTGATTGATCTTATCCGAACCGATCGTCTGTTTTGTCAATGCTTCTTTGATATCTGCCTTGTTGCGTTCACTCGTTGCCATGCCTGCAATTCCCGCTCCGGGGAATGTAATCTTGGAAGTGGAACAGAACTCATAGACAAGATCCGGATTCCCGGCCTCTTTGCATTCTTCGATCAGATCAAGGATCTCGTCATGCTTATCCGGATAAATGTCATGAATACAGTAAGCATTGTCCCAGAATATACGGAAATCCTTCGCTGCAGGCTTTAATCTTGCAAATCTTCTTGTCACTTCATCACTGCAGCTGATCCCCTGCGGATTGGAATATTTCGGGACGACCCAGATTCCTTTGATGGCCGGATCGCTTGAAACAAGAGATTCTACCTGATCCATATCAGGACCTTCCGGCGTCATGTCAATATTGATCATTTCAATATCAAAAAACTCACAGATGGAGAAATGACGGTCATATCCCGGAACAGGACATAAAAACTTGATCTTATCCTGCTTGCACCACGGCTCTTCCCCGCAAACACCACGGATCATGTTTTTTGCAACAATATCATACATAACATTCAGGCTGGAGTTGCCAAATACGATCACGTTTTCAGGAATGGTCCCCATGATGTCAGCCAGCATTTCTTTTGCCTGCGGCATACCATCTACGACACCATAGTTTCTGCAATCCAGGCCTTCTCTGTTGAGTGCGCCTGTAGCTGTGCTGACAGCATCCAACATCCCGTTGGAAAGGTCAAGCTGTTCTGTGCATGGACGGCCTCTTGACATATCATAAGAGTTTTCCTGGGCACAGTATTCTTTCCATTTTTTCTCCAGTCGGTCTTTTTCTGCGATCAGTGATGCTTTATCCCATTCTTTATAAGCTTTCATCAATCTCTCCTTGAACTGTTTGATATCTTATTACTTCTACTCGTAATGAATCTTTTCTTTAAAAAAAATTCATTTCAGATATGTATTCAGACGTATTTAGTCAAAATTTGACTGAAATGCATCCAGAAACTTGCATATCTTTATCTAAGATACTCTCTTTCTGTTAAAATAGCAAGTGCTTTTTATTATATAATGAAAAAAGTAGGTCAACTTGATGCCGACCTACTTTCATTCAATGAACATTTGATGTTTTAATCCATCAGACTCTTTGCTTCCGGATAGTGAAATACCGGGCCGTCAAGACAGACATATTTGTCACCAACTCTGCAGTGACCGCACTTTCCGATACCACAGGACATCTTTCTTTCAAAGGAAACCCACATTTTTTCCTCATCTGCCCCGTTTTTCAGGCACTCTTTGGATGTTACCCCCATAATATAAGGCGATCCGACGATGACAATATTATAATCTTCAAAAGAAGAGATCGGAACCTTGCAGATCTGATCCACGAGTTTTCCGCATTCCCATCCGGGAGCCGTTTCATAATACAGGGTATTGATCACATCAAAACGCCGGCTGAAGCGTTCAATTTCATTTTGAAACAGAACCTGCTCCATATTTCGAAATCCGGTGATCAGATGAACGGATTTACACACCTCCGGATGATCATAAAAATGATTCAGCATAGTCAGTACGGGCGCCATGCCGGTACCGCCACAGATCACAAGAAGATCTTTGTGTTCAAAACGGTCTACCGGAAAATGATTGCCATATGGTCCGCGAAGGAAAATACTGTTTCCCGGTACAAGATCAAAGATTGCCTGCGTCAGCATGCCGACCTTACGGATCGTAAATTCCACATACCCCGGTCCTCTGCCGCTGGCAGAGATTGGCGCTTCACCAACTTTCGGAAGCGATAACATGAAAAACTGTCCAAAATTCGGTTGTCTGTTGCACGCCACACGAAATGTGCATTCCATATCTGTATGATGCAGCATGCTTAAAATCTTATGTGGCTGGGGTAAAATCAGGTTATCTTCCATTAGTCTTCCCTCTAATTTTGTATTTTTAGTCCATCATATTCTTTGCTTCCGTGTAATTAAACACCGGGCCGTCCTGGCATACGTAGTGATCGCCGACTCTGCAATGACCGCACTTGCCGACACCGCATGACATCTTTCTCTCGAAGGAAACCCAGATCTTAGATTCGTCTGCGCCGTTTTTCATACACTCCATTGCCGCAAATTTCATCATGATCGGTGGTCCTACGATAACGATATTATAATCCGTAAAAGATTTGATCGGGATCTTACAGATATGCTGTGTAACCATACCGGTCTCAAATCCCGGTGCCACTTCATTATCTAATGTGGCGATCATATCAAACCGCTTGCTGAACTTCTCGATCTCCTCACGAAACAATACAGCCTGCATGTTCTTGAAACCGGAAATGATATGAACCGATTTACATACCTCCGGATGATCATAGAAATGATTGATCAGTGTCATGACAGGTGCCATACCGGTACCGCCGCAGATGATCAGAAGATCCTTGTTTTCAAACTTGTCCGCCGGAAAATGGTTGCCATATGGTCCGCGAAGGAAAATGCTGTTTCCCGGCACCAGATCAAAGATCGCCTGTGTCAGCAATCCGACATTACGGATCGTAAACTCTACATATCCCGGCCCCTTTCCGCTTGCGGAGATCGGTGCTTCTCCGACCTTTGGAAGCGACAGCATGAAAAACTGTCCGAAATTCGGTTCATTCTCACATGCTACACGAAATGTACACTCTGTTTCTGTGTGCCGCAGCATACTTAAAATTTTATGAGGCTGCGGAAGGATCCTGTTTTTTTCCATCGCATTATCCTCTCTCAGCTTTCAGCCGTTCCACTTCATCATATAACTGATTTACCGTATCAATATAGGAAATATCTTCCGGGCAGCGCTTGGTGCAGCGACCGCATCCAACACACATATGCTCGTTTCCGCCAAACCGTTTGTTGTAATCATATACTTTATGGAGCACCTTAAACCGCATCATAACATCCGGTGTCTTGCGAATGATATTTCCGCCTGCAGTACGTGAGAATTCCGGACGCATACACGAAGACCAGATTCTTCTTCTTTCACCCTTACGGCTGTTGTCCTGATCCATGAAATCAATCGTCTCATAACAGCTGCAGGTACCGCAAACCGCATTACATCCGCCGCAGCTGATGCATTCGTCATTGTACTTCTGCCACATATCCAGATTATAAATGGCCGGAAGCAGAGACGGATCATCGATCTGCGGGATCTTCAGTTCTTTTTCATTGTGCTCGATAAAGCGGGGCTCGTAACGGATTTCTTCCTCATCTTTAAACAGATCCAGGAATTCGCCGTCCTTCACCTGCAGATCGATCACTTCACGGATCCTGTCATTATCACGTCCGTCCTGAACGCCTTCACGCTGTCTGTCCTCACGGTCTTTTTGTGAATAACCGCTCTGGTCCCCCAGCCGCATCGCAATGCTGTAATTCTCACTGCGGTTTGTTCCCATAGAAACACAGGTACAGTTCTCCCAGCTTTGCGGACACTCGATCATAAAGAACTTCACTTTATCTCTGGATATTTTATAGTATACATCCGAGCTTCCGCCATTTGCCAGGAAAATATTATCCAGTCTTCTGACCGCTTCGATATCACATGGGCGCGCAAAGATAATAATGCCCTTCGGGTCATTGTTGATGGTCTCTTTAACAGAATTCTCATCAAACCGGAACAAAGGATGTGCGATCGGATAGAATACTTCCTTCGGTGAAAAGTCAGACTGCTCATTGTTTACAATCTCATCCAGAGAACTGATCTCTGTATAACGGATCAAACCATCTGTTTCCCGCATGCCGCGATCTCTGAAATGCTTCGGTCCGTAAATATGATAATCCTTCTTCAGGCCTTCCAGGATCTCATTCAGACGGCTTCTCTGAACGCGGAAGCTTCTGGTAACAGCGATCCGGGCTTTTCTTGCCGCGATCATACTGTCTAAGACAAAGCTGTCAAACTGCAGGAATCCTGTCGTAAGCTGTCCAACCATACGGTAGAATTCCGTGTCTGCATAGTATTTGATATCCAGGCAGAACTCCGGCACCCAGTTTAAAAGATGTCTGTTCAAAAACTCTTTCTGTTCTTCCAGACCGAACAGTGTCTCAGTATGGCGGCTGGTGTCATCACACAGAAATGCCATGTATTCCAGTTCGATCGCAATATGATCCGCCTTCAGATCACTTGCTTCATCAGAAATCTCAATGCCCTTTTTCATATAAATGTCAGAGACTTCACTCCAGGCATTCTGCATCATGATCCGCTTCGGACTGGTATAAACGGATTCATACGGGAACGCAGCATGTCCTTCGGCAATACCGGCACCCAGGAAGGTTTTTGCATAATCAGCAGCAAGATCATCCAGGGTTTCCCCGGCATCATATTCAAAATATTCGTTCAAACGCAGCAGCGCATCGGAAAACTCCGTCAGCTGCGTTTCTTCTCTGTCCATCGGGAATTTTACTTCACGAAGCTGTGTGAAAAAAGCCTCGTCGATTTCTTTTTCAAAGAGTCTTGCAAAAAAACGGTACAGCTCTTCACGATTGCTCATCAGCTGTTTGAAATCTGACTTATTGCTCATAATACCTCACTCCTCCTTTCCCCCAGGACAGCTCATCCAGCTCCTGCGGCAGGATATCCTGCCATTTTGCACCCTTTAAGATATAACGTGCTGACGGATGATTGTCAAAATCCTGCAGATGGAATACATGCTCTTCTCCAGCCTCGGCGATCAGCCTGGATACTTCACTCTCCGGATCATTTACATCGCCATAATGCAATGCGCGTCCGGAACAGTTCCTGACACAGGCAGGCTCCTGGCCCTGTGCACGCGAATTCAGGCAGATTGTGCATTTATCCATGTTATTATGTGCTTCACTAAATGTATTTGCATGATATGGACATTCATTATTGCAGCTGTGGCAGCCGATGCATTTATCCCTGTCGATATGGATCACGCCGTCGACTTTGCTCTTAAACACGGCACCCGTCGGACATACTCTTACGCAGACCGGATCTTCGCACTGCTGACACATTGTCGGCAGAAAATACATCTGAAGATTTGGATAAGTACCGATCGGGCCCACTTTTCGAACCTTGATCCTGTCTGATCCCAATGCGGTTCCGTTTTCCATTTTGCATGCCACCTGACAGCCTTTGCAGCCGATGCAGCGGTCAACTTCAATCACAAATGCCAGCTGTTTTTTACTATTGCTCATGACCGACCTCCCATTCTGCGTCCTGCTTCTACTTCTGAACCGCGGAGCTGTTCACGCATCCTTTCAGCATCTTCCCAGCTGCCGGGCTCTCCAACCTGCGGTGTCTGCCGACTTGGCTGTGCCAGCCATGACAGGAAGTCTCTCGGATGCTTCCAGATACCCTTCGGCGGTTCGTCGGCAGGATAAACCTTTACCTGGAATCCACGAAGTGTATACGTACCGACTACATCATTAAACGGAGCGTCAGCCTTTGTCAGCATATTGACGTTCATTTCCGTCCAGCCGTGTGTTTTTGTTTCAAGTGTTTCCGGATTCCAGAAACGCTCCATGTATACAACGCCGGGTTTAATTCCTTCTGTTACAGATACAGTCGTGCGGATCTTTCCGCGTTTCGATTCCACCCATGCCCAGGACCCGTCTTCAAGTCCATATTTTTCTGCATCGTCCGGATACATCCAGAGCTCCGGAATCGGATAGATTTCGCGAAGCCATGGTACGTTACGCAATGTGTTGTGATGGTAGAACGGCACACGGCCTCCTGTCATAACAAGCGGGAACGCTTCCGCGATCTCCGGATCATTCGGGCTCTCAAACGGTTCCAGATAATATGGAAGCGGATCATAATCTTTTGATGCGGGCGGCAGTTCACATTTCGCAAACGGCTGTCCGGTTCTTCCAAGCGGAATCATACTCTCCAGATAAAGCTCACATTTTTTAGATGGCGTATTGAATCCGGCAGGTTTTCCGGTCTGTTCATCGATCTGTTTATAGACATAATAAGACTTCCATTCTTCTTTTGGCATGTATGTATATGGTGTCTGCTTCTTCAGATCATCAAATGAAAGACCGACTCTGCCAAGGAAATGATCCCAGAGATCCGTCACCTTATCCCAGTACGGAAGATCTTTGCCCATATATTCCGCGTCAAATGCCTTAGCGCAATCTTCATCGCCAAGCTCTCCGCAGCGTTTTGCGATCTTTGACCAGATCAATGTCTCATCCATGGTCTCCCAGAGATGGGTGACCGCCTGTCTCGCACAAAGTGTGTTGCAGGTCTCAACGATCATATCCGTCTCAAGCCACTCTTCTGTCGGCAAAAGGATATCCGCATATGCAGAAAATGAAGTCGGATACATATACATATGAACAATGAAGTCAAGCTCATCTATAACCCGGCGGACCTTCTGGGCATCTGCCAAAGCAGCCAGCTTGTTTCCGGACCGGTCGATCCAGACACGCGGTTTGTAAGGCTCTCCTGTCAAAACCGCATCCAGTACGCTGCTGATATGTGCTGCATACCAGATATGAAGGCCCTTATGCTCGATACCGCCGAGACGTTTCTTTAACTGTTCATCCGGAAGTTTATCCGCAGCGATCGGCACCGGGTAGTTTGGCATATCAAAGACACCGCTTGTGCGGAACCGCTGCAGTAATGCGCCGGGGCGCTCAACATTTGCCATCAGCAGATCGATGATCGCGGTACCCATAGCAGCCTGTTCAGAATTCGGTGTCTGGTCTGTTGCTACGCCAAGCGCAATACCGCTTGGTGTATTTTCTGCATATAACTTAACACCTTCTTCGATCTTTTCCGGATCAAGGCCGCAGACCTCGCCCGCTTTTTCTAATGTATACTCTTCGACTCTCTCCCAAAGCAGATCAAAAGCCGGTCGACAGGTTTTACCTTCAACGGTAAATGTGCCGCGCAGGGCAGGCGCCATACTCTCGTCATACGGATACGGCATCGCCTTCGCACTGTCAGAATTCTGATCCCATACCATAAATGTATCCGGCGAATCAGGATCCTCACTCTGTTCGGAACGAAGCAGTAAGCCTGTTTCTACATCAACAAGATAAGGAAGGTTTGTCCATCTGAGCACAAATTCCTTATCATATAACTCCTGTTCAATGATGTAGCGGATCCAGGAAAGCATCAAAGCCACATCTGTGCCCGGACGAACCGGAAGCCAGACATCCGCTTTAGCAGCATCCGGCGTCAGACGCGGATCGATCACGACTGTGTGAACGCCGTTTGCGCGCAGATCATTTACCGCACCGCCACCGCTTGCCGGACAGGAATAGGAAGGATCTGTTCCCCAAAGAACCAGCGTTTTGATCGGCGTATCTTCCGTATCATAAATCTCAAGCGCATTGGAATCCGCAATACTCGGATCCACTCCTCCGTACATCATGGTATAAGCCAGCACACGCGGCAGATAACACTGCGCGCATCCTGGTTCAAACCAGTTCGGTGTGCCGAAAATATTACAAAAACGCGCGATGCTCCAGATCTCCGGGTTGCCGCCGCCGCCCGTCGAACAGAACACCGCTTCTGCGCCATATTGTTTTTTCGTGTCTACAAGCTTTTGCGCGATAATATCGATCGCTTTATCCCAGCTGATCCTGCGCCACTTGTTTTCACCACGTTTTCCGACGCGCATCATCGGATATTTATTACGATTCGGATGATAAAGTGCCTGTATGCCTGACAATCCTTTTGCACACATACGGCCTTTACTCATCCGGTCTTCCGGATTCCCCTCCAGTTTGATCACCTGTCCGTTTTTCACTGTGGCAATTACACCGCAGTTTGCAATACATGCACGGCAGCAGGTTTTAATCCTCTGAACGGAATCCTCGACCTTGACTTCTTCCTTCTGCTCGACTCTGCGGATCAGACGCTGCGATTTTACAGCTTCGGTCAAACCATCTACAGCAGTCGCACCCAGAAAGTCCTGATAGGTAAAAGACGTTCTCCTGCTCATCACATTCTCCTTTGGTTTATTCTTGGTATACCACGTGTGCCCCATTTGTAATTCCATCATAGCACAAGTGTTTTGCCTTTGCAACTGATATATCATTGATTATTTTAAGATGTTGTTAAGTATATTATGATTGTTTATCTTTGTATCTTATCGGATTCAACTTAGTTTCTCGTTGGGAATCACCCATATTTCATTGACTTTAAAGTCATCCTCGTGCTATCATATTATAGAATTTTTATATTTGATTTGGGGGAGAGAATTATGCATGATCTTGGTAACACATTATCGATATTTTTCTGTATTCCTTTCATCGGAGTATTGTTAAGTATCGCAATCTTTCCGGTTGTAAAACCGGAATTCTGGGAAAAGAGACAGGGTCTCGTAATGCTGATCTGGTCTCTTGCTTTTCTGATTCCATTTGCTGTCGCATATGGTTTCCCGGTTATGGGCGAACAGTTTCTGGAAGCGATCATCGGCGATTACCTTACATTCATCGTATTGCTGTTCGGTCTGTTCTGCGTAGCCGGCAACATTACTGTAAAGGGTAATCTTCAGGGTTCGCCAAAGGTGAATCTGATCATAATCCTGATCGGTACTGCTCTTGCCAGCTGGATCGGTACGACCGGTGCAAGTATGGTATTGATCCGTCCGCTTCTTCGCGCAAACTCCTGGAGAAAGAGAAAGACACATTTGCCGATTTTCTTCATTTTCCTGGTATCCAATATCGGCGGTGCCTTAACACCTGTCGGTGATCCGCCGCTGTTTATGGGATTCATGCGTGGTGTTCCGTTCTTCTGGAGCTTCCATGTATTCCCGATCTGGATCGTAAACATTATTATTCTGCTGCTCGTCAGCTACCTTGTTGATAAGAAAGAATATAAGAAAGACTGGAACGAAGGTCTTCGTCCGCCGGAAGTTACAGATCCTTCACCGATCCGTCTGGGTGGTACACACAATATCGTTTTCCTCGGTATCATCGTGTTTGCTGTAATCTTAAGCGGTATTCTGCCGAACGTTCCTCCGTTCGACGGTGCGATCCATATTTACGGCGAAGTACATCTGACCTATGCAGCGATCATTGAAGTCATTATGATTCTTGTTGCGGCATGGCTTTCCTTCAAGACGACGCAGAAAGCAGTACGTGACAACAACGAATTTACCTGGGGCCCGATCAAAGAGGTTGCGATCCTGTTCCTTGGTATCTTCATCACCATGATTCCTGCACTGCTGATCCTGAAGGCAAAAGGCGGCGAGCTTGGCTTAACAGAACCGTGGCAGCTGTTCTGGGTTACCGGTGCAATGTCCAGTTTCCTCGACAACACACCGACCTACCTCGTATTCCTTACGACAGCATCCACACTTGGCGAGACTGCCGGCGTGTTGACTACATTGGGATATGTATCTCCGATCCTGTTGATCGCGATCTCCTGTGGTGCCGTATTTATGGGTGCAAATACCTACATTGGAAATGCGCCGAACTTTATGGTAAAGGCGATCGCGGAAGAATCCGGTGTCAAGATGCCATCCTTCGGTGGTTATCTTGCATGGTCAGGAAGATTCCTTATTCCGGTCTTCATTCTGGACACCGGTCTGCTGTTCCTGTTAGAACGCTTAATGTATTGATCTTAAATTCCAAGAATCCAAAAAAGAGATCCGGCAAAACCGGATCTCTTTTTTATCTCTTTTTGACTTCATTCTATTAGTCTACCGGGCTGAATTCATCCTTACCCATTCCGCAAAGCGGACATTCCCAATCATCCGGAAGCTCCTCAAACGGAGTACCCGGAGCGATTCCGTTGTCAGGATCGCCTTCTGCCGGATCATAAACATAACCGCATGGTCCACATTCATACTTCTGCATAAGATGTTCCTCCTATTCATTCTCTCCCAACTGCATCTCATATCCGTAATAGTCAAAATAAAACTTCAGTTTACGATTCACTTTCTCACGGATACGGTCTTCCATCTCAAAGTGATTCTTCTGATAGTTTTTCTGACTATCCAGATATTTCTCAAAATAAGGGCGTGCTGTCTCAAATCCGCCCAAACCGAGCTTTGTATAAATATCCTCAAGACCTGCCAGCGGATCTTTACAGAAATCTTCGTACTTCACATCGATCCGATCTTTCTCCGGCATCGCCTCAAGTTCACGAATGGCCTTTTTATAAACCTTAGCCATCATATTGATCGCAACATTTTCAATCACTTCCGGCGGAGCGGGTTTGTTCAGACAGAACAGATTCATTTCTTTCTGGAACATGTTGATCGTAGATAAGATCACGGTGTAAGGATCTCTGTAAATATTGATAAACTTAGAGTTCGGATAACACCGCTTTAATTCTCCGATCCGGCAGGTATTCTCAGGACTTTTTAATACCAGCTGCTTTCCGCCCTTGATATAAGTGACCTTTCGCAGGATATAATCGTATGCTCTGCGCCACTCTTTCCGTTTCTCAGGTCTTTGTTCATCAATAAACGCCGTATTGATATATTTTGTTCCTCTTCCGCCATCAGGAAATACCAGCATATGACTGATCGCCTGTGTCGAAATCGTCGCCTGCGCAAACACCTCTTCCATCGGAAGATCTGTCGTATATTCAAGATTATCCATCGGTCTGGTTCCTGCAAGGAATTTACCGATAACCTTATTCAGTGCTTTTCCCATCAGAATGCTGTTTGAAAATGTAACTGTATTTACCGGATCAAACCAGGCAAACTGCGGATCTCTGGAAAGCAGATTCTGTAAAAATGTCGTGCCGGAACGCCAGAATCCGACAATATAAACAGGATGTTTTTTGATCTTTGTATGACGGATCTTATCATCAAACAGGATCTTTTCCAGTGCTGCCGGCGGCGCCATCAGTGCACTGACAAGCGTCATTAACTCAGCCTGTGCCCGATGATCCGGACTGATCGGATTCTGCCGGAGCAGCTTCACCCAGTTATCCAGTCTGCATCCCATCAGGTTATGTGACATTGTGATTTTATTTGATACCATAGTACTCTCCTGCTAATACATCAGTCATCCTGATCAAATACCAAAAACATAACATAGTGATCCGAATTCTCGACATACTGAACTTTTTTCATACCAAAACAATAATCCATAATGTGATAATCTTCAAGGAAATATTGCATCGCCTGTTCATAAAGCTCTTCATTCCCAAACTTGATCTGTATCGATCCTTCTTGCGCATCATATGCATCCTTGATCTTATTACCGATCAGGTCCGCGTCCCATTCCGGAATGAACAGATCCTCATGAACATAGTAATTATCTTCCTGCGCTGTACATTCCGGAAGCGGGATACCGTCGGATGGTGTACGCGTTTGTAAAATAGTTTCAGAATCTGCGCCCATGAACGTATAATCAATAAATTTCTCAGACAGTTTACTCTCTTCCTCTTTCAGATAATACGTAAACTGTGAATTCCCCCAGGTCAGATCGATATAGTAGTAATCCCCATCCATCATCACAAGATTCCAGGAATGGTTTCCATCTTCTGTCTCGCCCTCGACCGTCGTACATGGAATGCCAAGACGGTTCAGCAGATACTGCGCACCATACGCATATCCCTGACAGACAGTACGATGCGTGATAAACGTGCTGATCAGATTCTGGTTATTGTCAGCACTCTTATCATAATCAACCTCATTGATCAGAGTATTATAAACATACAGAACCTTATCAAAATCCGATCCATCAACCGGCGCATCCGCCAGCATTCTGTCAGCATCGGCATCGATCTTTGTCTGCAGCTCCTGCTGTTCATACTCATCAACGGAATATTCCGGGCTGAAAACGATCTTTGTGATCTCATCTTTTCTGTTGGAATAGGTAACATACGAGAACTTTTTCAACCAGAAATACTCACAATGATCATACCTGACAGCCTGATAGGCCTTTTCCATCACTGCCAGGTCCTTTGTCGATAGCTCTGTCTTTTCTGCTCTTGTCTCGATCGTATCTACGATCTCACGATATACAGCCTTCGTTTCCTCATCGAGCTGATCATATGCATACTCATATTCCTGCTGCCTGCTTTCTTCCGCATCATCAGGAAGAACATCCGATTCTTCATCTTCTGTGACAACGGTCTGAAGATCGGTAGAAAGTCCGTCCTGATCCCAGATACTGCAGCCGCCCAAAAAAGACAAAACGCAAATGACCAAAATGAATATATAGATCTTTTTCTTAAAAACTTCTCTCATATTACAAAGAAGGCAAATTCATCCGCCACGTATCGATCCGATCCCGCAGCAGACATAACTCTCCATTCTCCTTTAACAGCCATACCTTTGGCATATCTCTGCTCAAAAAGACTGACATGCCTTCCATCACAGAATATGCGCCGGTACGATGGAATACCAGAAGATCACCCGGCTTCAGATCATAAAACATCGCATTGCGGGCGATCACGTCTGCTGTCGTACACAAACTGCCGCATAAGGTCCATGCTTCCTTTTCGTCTTCATTCTCAGTGCAGACCGCTCCTTCTGAAACATGTGTGATCACAGGCACCTGCATGCCCTGAAGCTGTCCATCATATTTCAGCTGATGAAGACCGCCGTCAAGTACTGCATAGTGGATATCTTCATTTGTTTTCACATCGATCACTTTCGAAATATAATAACCGCAGGGAGCAGCAAAGAAACGACCCATTTCAACGGTCAGATGCGCTTTCTCTCCCAATGCCCTGATATCAGGCGCGATCGCCATCAGGCGTTCCTTTTCAGACTCGTCTGCATCGTTTCGGAAATAGTCAACACTAAGACCTGTACCGTATTCAATGCGTTCAATCGTAAAGTCTTCCTCTGCGAGAACACGATCTGTAAATTCAGACAGCATCGAAAGCTCTTTCTGGATTTCCTTTGGTTTCCGCTTCTGTGTACCGCTAAAGAAGTGGATACCGCGAATCCGGATCTCCGGATGCTCCGCGCGGGATCGAATGATCGATAACAGTTCTTCTTCAGACATGCCAAACTGGCTGCCTGCTGTCAGACGGATCAAAACATCTGCTGTTTTTGAACTTTCTTTTGCAGCCTGCGTGATCCAGTCAAAATGCTGGATGCTTTCGATCGTCAAAACACCTGCTCCATATCGGATCGCCTCGCGAACCTCATCAAGAGATTTGTTGACACCGGAAAAAATGATCATGTCCGGTGACATGGAAAGTGCTTTGCAGATTTCCAGTTCACCCGGGCTGCAGACCTCGATTTTTGCAAAGGTATCCGGCAATATTGACAGCAGGAACGGATTTGCCTTAATGGAAAAGCAAAGATCCACGTTCTCTCCAAATGCTTCTTTTACCAGGTTTGCACGTTCTTTAAATTTACTTTCCGAAAAAACATAGGAAGGCGATCCCGTCATATCAGAGATCGCCGCAAAATTGAAACTCATATGATTACTCCGTTCCTATTCTTCCATCAGGCGCTCGATCAGTGCCCAGATTGCTTCTGCCGAATTAAAGTTGTCCGGGATCAGATCATTTGGTTTGATCTTAATATCAAATTCCTCATCGATCGATCCTACCAGTGACATAATGTCAAAGGAATCAAGAATCCCATCTGCGATCAGTCCTTTTTCCTCTTCAAAATCCACATCCGGGCGAAGCTCCTCTAAGATCTCCATTAACTCTTCCATTGTAATCCCCTTTCTCTTGTCTATTTAAATTGTGTTTCCAATGATTTTCTGTCCAGCTTACCATTCGGCAAATGCGGAAGTTCATCCATGTTGATAACTTTTCTCGGTACCATAAAAGCAGGCATATTTGCGCGGAAGTACAAAGAAATCTCTTTCGCAGTTGCTTCTCCCGAGTAAAACAAATATAACAACGACTTCTTTTTCTGATAGAGTGCACAGCATTCTTTGATGCCATCGATCTTTTGCGCCGTCATCTCAATTTCATCCAGCTCAATCCTGTGTCCCATATGCTTGATCTGACGATCCATTCTGCCAAGGAACCAAAGGATGCCATCCTCATCATATTTTCCAAGATCGCCGGTACGGTAGATGGTTTCCGGATAATTTGGGTTTAACGGATTCTGGATAAAGTTCTTTGCTGTGATCTCCGGTGCCCCGTAATATCCCAAAGCAAGTGCCGGCCCCGCAACACAGATCTCACCTGTCTCGCCGATTTCCGGCGTCTGATTCTCTTCATTCAATAACAGGATCTGATAATGCTTGTACGGCACACCGATCGGCAGCACGGTATCTTCTGTTACTTTATCACGGATCGTGTAATAAGTACAGGACCCGGTTGCTTCTGTTGGTCCATACTGGTTGATAAATACTGTATCAGGAAGGTTCTCCTGCCATTCTTTCAGACAAACAGATGAAATGACCGAACCGGAAAAAACAACGCATCTTAAATGCTCCGGTTTGCTTTCCAGGAATCCATCCAGTCTGGCGGGCAGTTCGATTCCGGCCGTACTCCAGCAAATGACCGTAACGCCATATCTGTTCATCGTCTCAAACAAGAGCTTGGGCTGTGCGAATTCATTTTTCGGAAGAATCACAGTCTCTGCACCGGTTAAGATCGGCAGATAAATATCACGGATCGCTGCAATATAATCAAGCGGCGACTGATTTCCCAAAACATCAGATTCGTTTAAGGAGATCACTTCCTGCAAACCGTCGATATAGCACATCAAAGATTCATGTGATGTGATCACGCCCTTCGGTACACCGGTAGAACCGGATGTAAAGATCGCATATAACGGTGCCTTTCCTGTCAGATTGAAAACTGCCTTTTTCAATGCTTCTTCATTGACCGGCGTATCAATGATCTCCTCAAGGATCAGCATTTTGCCTGAGAAGGAAAGACCATTTGCCTTCTCAAGGTTCTCTCTGTCAACGATCATGACCTTTGCCTTGATCACGGAAAGGATCTGATTCAGCCTGGTATCCGGCATCGTCGCATCCATCGGTGCGTAAAAGCAACCGGCACGAACGACACCAAAGAAACACGGCGGTGTCATGACACTGCGGCCTGTCAGAACCGCAACCGCCTCCTGCGGCTGAACATATTCTGTCAGACAGCTGCCTACTGCTCTTGAGATTCCGGCAGCATCACGAAACGAAATCGTGTTTTCGCCATCGCGGTATGCAACCTTATCCTGATATAGATCCTCGGCACGATCAAGCCAAGTAAGAATCGATTTTTCCATATTTTCTATCCTGTCTTTCAAATTATCTGTTAAACTTCATTCCGCATTATAAAAGCAGGCCGTTCAGTTGTCAATCATCTCGATCGGTTCAGGATGCTTTTTTTCCTGTCCACGCATTTCGATCAGCGGACCGCCTGTGCCTTCAATATACGCCTTGGTGATCGTCACTTTACCGATGTTATCATCTTTCGGTACTTCATACATGATATCAAGCATGAACTCTTCGATCACGGAACGCAATGCTCTTGCACCTACTTCTTTTTCTTTCGCGCGGCTTGCAATCAGTCGAAGCGCGTCATCTTCAAACTGAAGATCTACTTCATCCAATGCCAGCAGCTTCTGATACTGACGGATGATCGCATTCTTTGGCTCCTTTAAGATACGAACCAGCATGTCTTCTGACAGCTCTTTTAAAGAAAACATCACCGGAAGACGACCTATGAATTCCGGGATCATCCCGTATTTACGGATATCTTCTGTCGTTGCATAACGGAAAATATCCTCTTCATCATCATACTTATCTTTCAGATCAGCAATAAAACCAACAGATGAATGCTTGTTTAGCCGCTCTTTGATGATCTCTTCAAGACCGGGGAATGCACCGCCGCAGATAAACAGGATGTTTGTTGTATCGATCGTCGTCATCGGAACCATGGCATTTTTACTGGTCGCGCCGACAGGCACTTCGATCTCAGCACCCTCTAACAGCTTTAACATCCCCTGCTGAACAGATTCGCCGCTGACATCACGCTGGTTTGCGTTTTTCTTTTTTGCGAGTTTATCGATCTCATCTACAAATACGATGCCATGCTCGGCACGCTCTACATCATTGTCAGCAGCTGCAAGCAGCTTTGAAAGAATGCTTTCAATATCATCTCCGATGTATCCGGCTTCTGTCAGCGAAGTCGCATCCGCGATCGCAAGCGGCACATCCAGAAGCCTGGCAAGGGTTTTGACGATATATGTCTTTCCGCAGCCGGTCGGACCGATCATGAGCATATTCGACTTCTGGATCTCCACTCCGTCATCATCCAGACTCGAAGCAACGCGCTTATAGTGATTATAAACGGCAACAGACATCACCTTCTTGGCATATTCCTGTCCGACCACATATTCACTTAACTTTGCTTCAATCTTATGCGGCGCCGGAATATCCTTGATGTCGATCAGCGGCTTGTCGCCGGCTTCTTTCGGTTTTTTCTTCTTTAACTTTGTCTGACCCTGCATGTTCTGAAGATCTGCCATATTGACAAAACTGATCCGCGGGCCGGTACCATCAGTACTGCCCTTTCCGGAAAACAGATCTCCAAGATTGAATCCTTCCATCCCCGGAAATCCATCCGTTCCCGAAAAACCGGGCATCCCTGCCATGCTGTCAAATGTCCGCTGCATGCAGTCATTGCAGATGCTGATATTATGCGGCATATGGATCATCTTACCGGCTTCACTCTCACGGCGCTTACAAACATAGCAGACATCTTCATATTCATCATCTTTTGTATCATCTACAGTCTGATCTATGATATCTTTATCCTTTTGGTCCATGTTGCCCTCCCTTCAGGCATTGAACAATCTATGATTAAAACAGGTCATCTGATTTACAATCGTTTTTCATCATAACATGACAAAATCGTATTTTCAATAAATCGTGCGCTCTTATCAAAAACTTCATAAACATTTTATTGACATTATATAAGGAAAAGACTAATATAACTACGTTATTTTATGCACGAAAAAAAATGTGATTCTTAACGGTTTCGCGGAGTACGACATAATGAAATCATTTTTTAGAAGATTTGGCAAATGGGTGCCGTTTTTAAATAAATACTCCCTGATCTTTCATGGTATACTTTCCTGTCTGCTGGTATTCCTGATTGAGATCATTTCCAGGCATTCATTTGTTTCTGCGGTTTCATTTGTGATCAATACACCGCTTACATTCTTATATAATGCATTGCTCATTTTTGCATCACTGCTGCTTGTATATCTTTTCAAGCGCAGACTGCTTGTTCGTTTGTGTATCAGCATTTTCTGGCTGATTTTAGGGATCACAAACGGAATCATTCTGGCCGCTCGTGTCACACCTTTCAATTTTACAGACTTTAAACTGATCAAAGACCTTGTTGCGATGCAGAGCAGCAAATATGTGACCGTGCCGGAAAAAATCCTCATTATCGTATTTCTTGCGCTTGTAGGCGCTTTTGTTGTATATATGGCGATCCGCGGGCCGAAATTCAAGGGAAAGGTCAAACGGTTCCGCAATCTGATCGCTCTGTTTTGCTGCCTTGCGATCATTCCGTTTATCACCAAAGCAGCGATCCACAACCATGTGCTCGCAGGTTATTTCGGAAACCTGGCACAGGGTTACCGTGATTATGGTTTTGTTTACAGTTTCTCTGCCAGTGTAGTTGATACGGGTATGAGCAAGCCGGCCGGTTATAAAGAGGCAAAAATCGATCAGATCATAAATGAGAATACCGTTCCGGCAAGTGAAGTTTCCGAATCTGATCTGCCAAACATCATTTTCATACAGCTTGAGACATTTATCGATCCCTACGAAGTCAATTTCCTCGAGTATTCACAGGATCCGATCCCGAACTTCAGAAAACTGATGGAGAATTATTCGTCCGGGTATCTTACGGTTCCGGTCGTTGGCGCAGGCACTGCAAATACCGAGTTTGAGATCCTCACCGGAATGAGCATCCAGTACTTTGGTCTTGGCGAATATCCTTACAAGACCGTTATGCGTGACCAGAACGTAGAAAGCGTTGCGGACGCACTCTCTCCTCTTGGCTACAGTTCTCATGCGCTTCACAACAATGGCGGAAACTTTTACGGCAGAGCCAATGTTTTCAATGAGATGGGATTTGACAGCTTTACTTCCAAAGAGCTGATGAACATCACGAAGTATAACGAGATCGCCAGCTGGCCGACGGATGATATTCTTCTCGAGGAAACAAAAAAAGCCCTTGATTGTACGCCTGACCAGTCCGACTTCATCTATACAATCACCGTGCAGAGTCATGGCAGCTATCCGAGCGAAGAAGTGTTTGAACATCCATTCGTTGAGGTTTCCGGTGCCGCTACCCCGGAAGAAAACTATCAGTGGGAATACTTTATCAATGAATTATATGAAGTAGATATGTTCATCGGCGACCTGATCGACGATCTGGAGGCACGGGACGAAAAAACACTGGTCGTGATGTATGGCGACCACCTTCCGACCATGGGACTGACAAATGAAGACATGGCTAACGGTGATATCTTCAAAACGACCTATGCGACATGGAATAATTTCGGTCTCGAAAAAGAAGATATTGATCTGTACGCTTATCAGATCCTGCCCTACTACATGGATCAGCTTGGGATTCATGAAGGAACGATTTTGTCTTATCATCAGGCACAGATGGCAAAGAATCAGACAGATGATCCGGATTATCTGAAAAACCTTGAGCTTCTGCAGTATGATCTGTTATACGGAAAACAATTCGCATACGAGCTCAGCGGCTTCTCATTGGATCGTGAAACACCGATGGAAATGGGTGTCGAAGACGTAGTATTGTCAGGTATTGCATCAGAGTCCATTCAGGATACGCCGGATTCTCTTCCACCCCAGGAATTGCTGGATCAGGTACAGACCGGTGTGACACAGGTTCCCGAAGATCAGGATCTCGTCGTTGAAAATCTATTTGATGATAATAAAGAAGACGAAGCGGATACCGCTATAGAGACTGAAGATACAGATGATACACAGGATACGCCGGATCCTGAAAACGAACAAACCGCTGTTGAATCAGAAAATGAAGAAACACCGGAGGATGACTCCGATGTTTCAGATGATATTAAAATCTGGATTACCGGCGACAACTTTACACCATGGAGTAAAGTATATGTCAACGGCGAAAAGATCTCTACGACATATATTTCAGATAAGATTCTGGAAGTATCTGTCGAAGACCTTCAGGATGGAGATTCCATCGTGGTTTGCCAGGTTGGGTCCAGTGAAACAATATTCAGAAGTTCCAACACATATGTTATTTCTTCACTTTCCGATTTTACCGGTTATGTGCCAAAAAGCGAATTGCATTAACAGCAGTCTGAATTGCCCGGTCGGTCTCATGGACGACCGGGTTTTCCATGCCCGCTGCTTCTCTCTCCTGGTTCGCAACGGTCAGGAATACTGACCCGCACCGGACACGCAGATAAGAAGCGACGGTAAATAATGCCGCCGACTCCATCTCTGACGCCAAAGCTCCAAGTCGTTTCCAGGCTTCCCATTTTTCTTTCAGCATGGAAGCTACCGGCATTTTCTCCGGCTCATGCTGTCCGTAAAACGAATCCTTACACTGTACGATTCCAAGATGACAGGGAAACTCCAATTGTTTTGCAGCATCTGACAATGCCTGTGTAACACAAAAATCAGCGATCGCAGGAAATTCGATCGGTGCATATTCTCTGCTGGTGCCCTCTGCGCGAATCGCACCTGTTGCGATCACAATATCACCGCTTTTTACATTCAGATCGATCCCGCCGCATGTCCCGACACGGATAAAGGTATCAGCGCCTGCGCGGACCAGCTCCTCCATGGCAATCGCTGCGGAAGGTCCGCCGATCCCGGTTGAAGTCACACTGACCTTTACGCCATCCAGCGTACCGGTATAGGTCACGTATTCACGGCTGTCAGCGATCAGTTTGGCATCATCAAAATATGCCGCGATCTTTTCACAGCGCTTTGGATCTCCCGGTAAAATCACATACTTACCAACATCACCTTCTCTGATCTGCAGATGATACTGCATTCCTTCTTCGGCATACTTCATGATACTTCCTCCTGATCACTACTGTTCCAGAAACGCAATTGCGGAAGAAATCTCCTCCTGGGAAACTTCTTCAAACATGCCGGCATCAGCCTTTGTGGCATATTCCGGAACAATCGGCAGCTTCGCCAGCAAAGGAATATTTAATTCCTTCACCGTCTCCTCAATCCGGCTTTCACCAAATACCTGTATCTTTTTGCCGCAATCCGGGCAGCTGATATAGCTGAAGTTTTCAACGACCCCAAGAACCGGAACGTTCATCGTTACAGCCATATTGTATGCTTTTTTCACGATCATACCGACCAGTTCCTGCGGAGATGTTACGATCACGATCCCATCCATCGGAATGGACTGAAATACGGTAAGCGGCACATCGCCTGTTCCCGGCGGCAGATCGATGAACAGATAGTCCAGATCTCCCCAGACAACGTTGGTCCAGAACTCAGTCACTGCTCCGGCAATGACCGGGCCGCGCCAGATTACCGGTGCTTCTTCATTCTCCAGCAACAGATTCACCGACATGATCTTGATCCCGTTCTTTGATTCGATCGGGAACATGCCAAGATCATTTCCTTTTGCCGGTCCGTGTACACCAAACATTTTTGGAATGGAAGGGCCGGTCACATCCGCATCAAGGATTCCTACGGCATATCCTTTTTTCGCCATTTCATTTGCTAAAGAAGCGGTAACGAAAGATTTTCCGACACCACCTTTTCCGCTCACTACAGCGATGACTTTTTTTACGGTTGAATACTGGTTAAGATCTGCCAGAAAACTCTCCGGTCCCTGATGACTCGGACACCCTTCGCAGCTTTCCTTCGAACAGGTTGATGCACTTGCACATGTATTTTTATCTGCCATTTTTATTTCTCCCACTATGATATGCGTAAGCCCCATCTGTAAAGGATGGGGCTTTGGTCTTAACGTTCTACTTCCTGAATCCATCCTTCCGGTGCTTCCAGGATGCCTTCCTGGATGTCCAGAAGTGTCTGACGAAGTTTCATACAGATCTCGCCGCCTTCTTCCATACCTGACGGGAACGCAATCTCTTTTCCGTGATCGTTGACCTTTCCAACCGGAGAGATCACTGCTGCCGTACCGCAAAGGCCGCACTCAACAAAATCAGGAACCTCTTCCAGGAATACTTCTCTTTCTTCTACTTCAAGTCCAAGATAATGCTCCGCTACATACATCAGGGAACGGCGTGTGATCGACGGTAAAATACTGTTTGATTTCGGTGTTACGATCTTATGATCTTTCGTAACGAACAGGAAGTTCGCACCACCGGTTTCTTCAACCTTAGTCCGTGTAGCCGCATCCAGATACATGTTTTCTGCAAATCCTTCTTCGTGTGCCTTAACGATCGGATACAGACTCATGGCATAATTCAGTCCGGCTTTGATATTTCCGGTTCCATGTGGTGCTGCACGGTCAAAATCAGATACTTTGATCACCAGCGGCTTCACACCGCCCTTAAAATATGCGCCTACCGGAGTGGTAAATACACGGAACTGATACTCTGTCGCCGGTTTTACACCAATGACCGGATTGGTCCCAAACAGGAACGGACGGATATATAATGTAGCGCCTGTACCATACGGCGGTACACATTCAGCATTTGCGTGAACCGTCTGTTTTACAGCCTCAATAAAACGCTCTTCCGGGAACGGTGGCATTTCCAGACGTCTTGCCGAATCCGCAAGGCGTGTTGCATTCAGATCCGGGCGGAAGATCACGATCCGCTTATCTTTTGTTTCATAAGCTTTCAGTCCTTCAAAAACCGTTTGTGCATATTGGAATACACATGCGCATTCGCTAAGTATGATCTGATCTTCTTCTGTCAGGCGTCCTTCATCCCATGCTCCGTTTTTAAACTCGGAAACATATCTCCACGGAGTTTTTCTGTAGCCAAAATCCAGGTTTTCCCAATCGTATTCGATTCGTGCCATAATATTCCTCTCTTTCAAAAAATATCTTTATATGCTTATCTGCATGATGTGCTGATTGATTCAATCGCAACCGAACCGCCTCTAACGATCTCAACATGTTTGAAATGCTTTTTCAAAAGACGGATCAGTTCGTTATTTCTTCGTTCTGTCAGTTTGCATTCAAGCAGTACACTGTCTTCTCCGATATCAACAACATCCGTTGAGAATACCTGTGCGATACGGAAGATATCTTCCTTTTCCCAGTCACTCAAATGTCTGACCTTTGCATACATCAGCTCTTTCATATGAACCGGTGTATCCGTCAGATCGATTACTTTAATGACTTCAACCATACGGTTTAACTGCTTTTTGATCTGCTCAAACGTAATATCGTTACAGCTTGAGCTGATCGTCATTCTGGAAACATCATTTTCCTCTGTTGTTCCAACGGTTAAGCTCTTCAGATTATATGCCTTGCCGGAAAAGAGACCCGAGATTTTCGCCAGTACACCAGGCTCATTTTCGACATATAAGGCAATCCATCTGTCTTTTAATTCACTCGTCATAATCTTCCCTCTTTTCCACTAATTATCAAGGATCATTTCCGTCATCGGACTTCCGCCTTTTACCATCGGCAATACACGCTGGTCTGATGAATACACAAACTCGATCAGTGTCGGCGCGTCTGTATTCTCTCTGGCCTGTTTCAAAGCCGGAATGATCTCAGATTCATCCGTTACACGGATCGCATGTGCCTGATAAGACTCTGCCCATTTCACAAAGTCAGGATAATAGGTTTCCTCAGGTGTCGCGACGGTATCTCTCCGATCCTCCATATGCCCTTCATCTCTGCACAGACAGGTCAATGCATATCTCTTTCCGTAGAAATAATGCTGCATCTGCTGTACCATGCCAAGATACCGGTTATTCAACAGGCAGATCGTGACCGGGACCTTATAGATCATGGCTGTCGCGAGCTCCTGCATATTCATCTGGAAACCGCCATCACCGGTGATACAGACCACTTCTCTGTCAGGATCCGCGATCTTCGCGCCGATCGCAGCCGGGAATCCGTATCCCATCGTTCCGAGTCCGCCGGATGTAAAGAACTTTTTGTTTTCGTCAATATCAATATACTGTGCCGCAAACATCTGATGCTGTCCGACATCCGTCAGATACGTGGTCTTTGCATCTTTATAGACCTCATTGATCCCTTCCATGATCATCTGTGGTGTCATGCCATGATTCCGGCTCATCGTAAGCGGATGCTCCGCATCCCATTTGCGGATCTGCTTCATCCAGTCAGCAGTATCTTTCTCTTCTGCCCATTCATTCAGCTTTTCCAAGGCCAGCTTCGCATCGCCGACGATTGGAACATCTACCACAACATTTCTCGAGATCGAAGCCGGATCAATATCAATATGAATGATCTTCGACTTCGGTGAAAACTCGTTGAGGTCTCCTGTGATGCGGTCATTGAAGCGGCATCCGATCGAAAGGATCAGATCTGCGCGGTGAACCGCAATATTCGCCGCATATCTGCCATGCATTCCGCCATTCCCGATATAATAAGGATGATCCGTTCTAACCGCTCCTTTTCCCATTACGGTCGTAACGATCGGAATGTGTGATTTTTCTGAAAATGCTTCCAGTGCCGGTCCTGCTCCTGCAAGATTGACACCACCGCCCGCCAGAATGATCGGACGCGCTGCAACCTTCAACAGACGTGACGCGCGTTTTAACTGTCCGATATGAACATTGGTGTTCGGTTTGTAGCCGCGAATATCCAAAGGTTCTGTTGAATACTCAGACGGTCCGTTTTCCAGCTGAATATTCTTTGGCAGATCGATCAGAACCGGGCCCGGCTTACCGCTCGTAGCGATCTGAAATGCCTTTTTGATGATCGTGCCAAGCTTGCTGCGGTCTCTGACGGTTACTGCATATTTGGTAACACCGCGAACCATGCCGACAATATCAACCTCCTGGAAGGAGTCGTTGCCGATCAGGCCCAGCGGAACCTGTCCGGTAAATACAACAAGCGGTACACTGTCATAAAATGCATCCGTGATCGCTGTAACGGTATTGGTCGCACCCGGTCCGCTTGTAACCAGGCATACACCCGGTTTTCCGGTCTCTCTTGCATATCCTTCTGCCTCATGTGCAAGCGCCTGCTCATGTCTTGGCAGGATCAGACGAATGCCATCACCCAGACGATACAATTCATCCAGGACGTCTGTAATCATGCCGCCGGGATATGCAAATAATGTATCGACACCTTCTTCACGAAGTGCCTTTACAAAAAGTTTTTTCCCTGTAATATCCATTTTTCATCCTCCAAATTCAGCCTATCCAGCCCAGCGTTTTGACAATAAAAATCCATGCCGTCAATGTGACCGAAGCAAGCAACGTAGTCGCCACAACAATACTTGCTGTCAGCGTGCCATCGTTGTTCATGTTCTTTGCCATAATGTAGCAGCTCGGTGTAGCCGGCGCCGCTAGCATAATGACAATCGCAACCATCTTCTCTCCGCGAAATCCCATCGCAGCGGCGATCGGGATAAAAACTGCAGCCTGGATCACAAGCTTGTAAGCGGATGCACCGATGGTAGGACGGATCTTTTTGATTGCCTTCCGTCCCTGAAAACCTGCTCCCAATGCGATCAGTGCAAGCGGGGTCGCCGTCTTGGCCACCAGATCGACGGTCGAATTGACCAGGGTAGGCATAGGATTTCGAAGCAGACCGACTACGATACCGAGCAAAACACCGATAATGATCGGGTTTTTAATGATATTAAGCAATGTCTGCTTCACTTTTTCTGCTCCCTTACCCATGTCAGGATTGTTACCTTCCAAGGTAAGGACGATCACAGAATATATATTGTACAACGGGACTGCGCCGACGATCATCAGCGCGCCCATTGCTGAGCTGCCGTAAATCTGCTGAATAAAAGCCATCCCCATGACGGCGGCACTGCTTCTAAACGAAGCCTGTGTAAATGCGCCAACCGTATACGGATCCTTTAAAAAATGCTTTCCGATGAACCATGCGGCAAAAAAACCGACGCTGGTCGCAAATGCGCAAAACAGAACAAACTTCACATCGAATTCTGCTCTGATATCGACATTCGCGAGGTCACGGAAAACAAGGAACGGTAAGGTGACCTTAAAATTCAGTTTATTGCATACCGTAACGAAGTTTTCATTCAGCATACCGATACGCCGAAGGAAATACCCGATCACCATTACAAGGAAGATCGGAAAAGTTACATTAATGCTAAATAAAAAGTTAATCATTGTTTGTCATTATCTAAATAATTCTATCTTTTTTTGTATGTGCAGAAACAATACGTCAGATCCCGGTATTCTTTCTCTTCACTGCATTCAGCCAGTTCCCATTCCGGCTTTTCATCAAGATTCGGGAACCAGGTATCTGCTTCATAAGAGCGATGGATCTTTGTAATATAGGCTGTATCACATCTGTTTAAAAGCAGCCGGTAAATGCTCGCACCGCCGATCACATAGATCCGGTCCGATGCAAACTGCGCTAATACTTCATCGAGTTCATCTGTGCTGTGTACGATAATGGCGCCCTCTTTTTCAAAGGTCCGGTTATTCGTGAGCACGATATTGGTCCGGTTTTTTAACGGACGCCCCCCGGGAAAGCTTTCGAGCGTCTTGCGGCCCATAACAACGACATTTCCTGTCGTCGTCTCGCGAAAAAACTTCATATCTTCAGGAATCGATTCCAGAAGACCATTGTCCTTTCCAATGGCCCAGTTCCTGTCTACTGCCACTATGAGGTTCATCGAATAACTCCTTATACCGCGATCGGGATGTCTGTGATCTGCGGTCCTGTTTCATAATTGATGAGTTTCACATCATCCCTCGTAAACTGATAAAAGTCTGTGATCTCAGGATTCAGCCAGAACTCCGGCGCCGGAAGCGGCTCTCTGGAGATCAGCTCCTCGATCAGAGGTACATGTCTGTCATAGATATGCGCATCAGCGATCATGTGAACAAACTCGCCTGCCTTCATCCCTACACTCTGTGCGATCATATGCAAAAGAACAGAATACTGACATACATTCCAGTTATTAGCGGCAAGAACATCCTGGGAGCGCTGGTTTAAGATCGCATTCAAAACCAGCTTGCCGTCCTCGGGCATGCTGCCGTCAGGATATTTGGTCGTCACATTAAAAGTCATGCTGTAAGCACAGGGATACAGGTGCATCTCATGCAGATCCTGATGAACATAAATATTCGTCATGATCCGACGGCTGTAAGGATTGTTTTTCAGGTCAAAGAGCACTCTGTCAACCTGATCAAACATGCCTTCTTTATACTGATGCTTTACACTCATCTGATATCCGTAGGCCTTTCCGATCGATCCGGTCTCATCTGCCCATTCATCCCAGATATGGCTGTGGAGGTCATTGATATTATTTGACTTCTGCTGCCAGATCCAAAGCACTTCATCCGTTGCGCTCTTGATCGCTGTTCTGCGGAGTGTCAGCGCCGGAAACTCTTTGGAAAGATCATATCTGTTTACAACACCAAACTTTTTGATCGTGTACGCACTGGTTCCATCCTCCCATTTCGGACGGACTTTTTCACCCTCAGTACTGGTACCGTTTTCCAGAATATCTTTACACATATCGATAAAAACATGGTCAGCGTAACTCATACAAAACCTCCATCAGGGTATAGTTATTCATAATGTTGTCATTATAGCAGAAATAGATTCCTTCTTAAAGTGGTTACTTATCTGACACCCGCTATTTCTTTTACTATTTTTCTTTTAGGTATTTTGTTTGTAAAAAAGTATGCTATACTAATACAGGCTTCAACCAAATAAATCAAATGAACAGGAGAATACTTTTATGAGCAAAGAATTAAAAGATTATGTAAGAGATATTCCGGATTTCCCGGAAGAAGGAATTATCTTTCGTGATATTACCACAGTTATTCAGGATCCCGATGGCTTAAAGCTTGCGATCGACGGCTTCTTAAAAGAACTTGAAGGCGTAGATTTTGATGTTGTTGTCGGCACAGAGTCAAGAGGATTTGTTTTCGGAACACCGGTCGCTTATGCTTCCGGCAAAGGATTTGTCATGGTCCGCAAAAAAGGCAAACTTCCATGCCAGACGATCTATGAAGATTATGATCTTGAATACGGTACTGCTTCCGTTGAGATGCATACCGACTCCATCAAGCCGGGCATGAAAGTCGTACTGATCGACGATCTGATCGCCACCGGCGGAACCATGGAAGCTTCCATCAAAATGATCGAACGCCTTGGCGGAGAAGTCGTCAAGATCCTCTTCCTCATCGAGCTTGCCGGTTTAAAAGGCCGCGAGAAGCTTGCAGGATACGATGTCGCATCCCTGATCTGCTACCCGGGCAAGTAAGTCCAAAACATAGTAACTCTGCGATTTCACTTTCTTCAACGGAAATAAAAAGGGACCATATTTTTACTTTTGAACGTAAAATATGGTCCCCTTTTCTATTTCCCGTTTTAATAATCAATACTACATTCGTAGAGTTATTAATAATAAAGACTATAACGCAGCTCTGACTGCCGTCTTGAGCGCGATCTCCATCATCTCATGGAAGCTCTCACGGATCTCCTGCGGTGTCAGGAACTCACCGTTAAAGATATGATCTGAGATCGTCAGGATCGAAAGCGCACGCTTCTTGCTTGCCATCGCTTCCAGATACAGCCCTGCTGTTTCCATCTCGACAGCCATCAGTCCCATGTCTTTTGCCTTCTGGTTCACGGTTTTATCCGGATGATAGAAAAAGTCAGATGTGTAAACACTGCCGACATCTGCAGTGACACCCATTTCCTCCGCAGCATTGACTGCAGCGCGGAGCATTTCGAAATCGGCAGTCGGTGCCGGTGTTCCAACGAGCGGATAAGAACCGATATGTGCAGAATTTGTAGAAGCTGTCATCGCAATCACAACGTCACGCACATGGACATCATCCTGCAGACCGCCGCCGGAACCTACACGAATGATCGATTCCACATCAAAGAAATTATAAAGTTCGTGCGCATAAAGGACCATTGACGGAACGCCCATGCCGGATCCCATGACAGAAACCTCTTTTCCTTCATAGGTACCTGTATAACCGAACATATTTCTGACATCGTTAAAAAGGACCGGATTCTCAAGATACGTTTCCGCAATAAACTTTGCGCGGAGCGGATCGCCCGGCATCAGCACACATTTCGCAACATGTGTCCCTTCCTTGATCTGAATGCATGCAGATGGTGATGTTGTCATCATATTAATCTTCCTCCATAATCTTTTTCAAATTCACATCAAACGGCGGATAAACGATTCCCTTATCCGTGATGATCGCGGTCAGCAGTTCGTGGTCTGTCACATCAAATGCAGGATTATAGCATTTAACTTCCTTTAATGCCATCGGTTCCTGATACCACATGTTCTTGATCTCGTCAGGATCACGCTGCTCGATCTTGATATCATCTCCTGTCGGGCAGTTCATATCGATCGTCGAACGTGGTCCCAATGTGTAGAACGGAATACCATAGTGCTTCGCCAGAATTGCCACTCCGGATGTACCGATCTTGTTTGCAAAATCGCCATTTGCAGCGATTCTGTCACAGCCGACGAAGCATGCCTGCACCCAGCCGTTTTTCATAACGATCGACGCCATATTGTCACAGATCAGGGTGACATCAACGCCGCCTTTCTGTAATTCATAAGAAGTCAGACGCGCGCCCTGCAGCAGCGGTCTTGTCTCATCAGAAAAGACATGCAGATCAACGCCGCGCTCTTTTCCCAAAAAGATCGGACCAAGCGCTGTACCGTATTTGCTCGTCGCAAGCGGGCCGGCATTGCAATGTGTCAAAATGCCATCTCCGTCTTTTACCAGAGAAAGACCATACTCAGCGATCCTGTAGCACATCATGATATCTTCATCATGGATCGCGATCGACTCATCATGAAGCATATCGATCAGTTCCGCGACATCCTTATCCGCATTTGCATCAACCAGCGCGAGCATTCTTTTGACTGCCCAGCTTAAGTTCACTGCTGTCGGGCGGGATGAGATCAGATACGCACCGTCTTCATGCATCGACTTTGCAAAATCTTCTGCAGAAAGATCTTTTTTGGAAAGTGCAAGAACATACATGGCATATCCTGCACAGATCCCGATCGCCGGAGCACCTCTTACGGCAAGCACCTTGATCGCATCGTAGATTTCTTTTGCCTGTGTCAGTTTTAAATAAACCTGACGATTGGGAAGCTGAGTCTGATCAAGGATCTCCACTGCCATCTCGTCGTCAGAAAGATGTACACTGCAATTTTTTCTGTCTTCTGCTGTTACAACCATACTGATATTCTCTCCTGTCTATTTTAAATTCTTCTTATATTGTAAGCCCTTTTGCTTCATGGCTTCAAACGATGTCTTTGCATAGAAACCGGCAATCAGTCCCGCAAAGCCTTCCGGCAGCGCCAGACCGCGCATCAGCTTTGAACCGTCCGGATGAAGAACCGCAAGAAGCAGCGCAAGGAAAAAGATCAGGCAAGAAATGATCAGCGGCCCGGCCTGATAGCTTCGCATCGAAATGAGCGCGATCAGCGATGCTACACATGAAAACATGCCGGAAACAAACGCGATCGTACCCGGACCGATCTCGCCTTCAATGGCCGGCGAAATCCCCATCATGTATCCCATGATGATCATAACCGCCCCGATCGCAAACCCGATGACCGCGACCAGTATCTTTGCGCCTCGAAACATCGGCATGGAATTCTCACGTTCGTCCATCAGTTCGCTGGCTCTTTTTAAATTCTGCTCATAGTTTGCCTGTCGTTTATCTTTGATATAAAACGCCATTTCTATCCCCTTAAATACTATTCTTTTTCAAAAAACAATCAGTAGTATAATACGATCGGTGTACCTTCCGCAACATTATTATAGATCGTAGGCATTACAGAAGCCGGAATGTTGATACATCCATGAGAACCGTTGCCCTGCCAGATCGATCCGCCAAAATCACTTCTCCATGGCGCGTCATGCAGACCGACACCTTCTCCGGTCAGCCGGATCCAGTAATCCGCATGTGATTCATATCCATAGGATCCGTCTGCCTGGATATCACCACGCATGATCTTATCCTGCTGCTTATCATATGCAAAATATGCGCCTTCCGGCGTGCGATGTTTGTCATCGTCATTGCCCGAAACAAAGTCGGTATCCACAACAACGCTGCCGCCCTGATATACCCACAGATGCTGTTCACTCAAAGCGACCTCTACATAGGTGCTTCCGAATCCATAGTTACTGTCAGGATCCGCAGCTTCAGTCTTTTTATAGATCGGCTCTCTTGAAACTGCTTCGCCGCTCTTCAGATCCTCTGAAATCTGCTCGACTTCCTTTTCTGTATTCACTTTATATCCGTAATAACCGACCCCTTCTACGTCAACGGTATCGCCGTCATGTGTACGGAATTTATGCCGTCTGTAGATCGTATCGGCGCTTGAAGCAAGCTCGGAAGCAAATACATCTATGTTCTCTGTCCAGCTTTCCTCGTCAATATGGAATGTACCGTCTTCATCCTCTGTCAGCCAATCCATCCAGTCCTCTGCATCCAGAACGATATCGTCTCCATACGGGATATCATATGTGATGCTGCCAAGACCAATCGCATTCAGACTCTCAACTTCCTTATTCAGTTTCTCATCATCCTGATAAACTTCAGGCGACTGATAGATCCCCTCGGTCTCATCCAGATTGATCTCATGCTTTGTCTCAGAGCAGGCATGTGCGATCGCTTCATATGCAGCTTCAGGATCCAGCGTGTCGCCCATCACTTCCGGCACGATCTTAAATGTGCCGTCCTCATAGACCCTGTATGCATTAACAGGCTCTGTCATGCTTTCTACATCTGTTTCCGGAAGGCTGAGTACCAGTTCTTTGAGTTTCTCTTCCGAATACTCTGCCTCTGCGACGCTCTCCGCCTTTTTGCTCGGCAGATATCCCGTGATCCACAACATCGGATTCTGCGCTTTTAAGGCATCGTCAATCTGCTTTGTACTGAAACGGAAATCGATCTCTGATCCTTCGATCGTCTCCTGTTTGTCATCTCGAAACAGCATGGTGATACTGTAATCAGAAGATGTTTTTTCTACAGCAGCTACGGCCTCTTCTTCCGTCATATTTCCGACATCGACACCATTGATCACAGAACCTCTGAAAAAGCGGTCTTTATAAAGGAAAGAACCCAGAATATAAAGTCCGCCGAGTACAATGATGATCACCAGAATGATGATGAGTGTTTTTCTTCTTTGTTTTTTTAAATATTCCTGTTTGCGTTTTGTTTTTGCTGCCATCTGCAAATGTCCCTTATCCCGAAATGATGCATATATATAGTATTATGCCCATTACTTCAACACAAATTATCTTATATCTTATAACAATGAAGAAAAAGTGACAAGCATTATCAGCAAAAAAGTTGCATTATTTATTCTCTTTCCTTTATACTTATTCATAATCTGGATAAATTTTGATGTTAGGACATAAATTATGACAAAAAAACAGCGCGCAGTACTGCTAACCGTACTCATCACCGCATTCATCACTCCGTTCATGGGAAGCTCCATGAACCTTTGTGTGATCAATATTGAATCAGAATTTCATACTTCCGCCGCGATCGTCGGCTGGGTGATCACGAGCTTTACGATGGCTACGGTCGCTTTAAGCATTCCAATGGGAAAGATTGCGGATGTAACCGGGCGCAAAAGAATTCTCTTAATGGGAATTTCAGGATATGTTATTCTGTTTTTCCTGATCCTGTTCTCCAGAAATATCTGGATGGTTTTGATCTTCCGCGCATTACAGGGCGCTTCGGCATCCATGGTATTTGCAACGAATAATGCCGTGCTTTTGAATGCGTTCCCCGATAACGTACGCGGGCGTATGCTTGGCATCTCCGTCACTTCCACCTATCTCGGCCTGTCCCTCGGGCCGGTCCTTGGCGGAATCCTGAATCATACCTTCGGATGGCGTTCGATCTTTGTTGTATCCCTTGTCATCGCGATCATTGCCTGGATCTCATGCCTGCGCGGCGTCGACAATGATAAGCAGCAGCCGACGCAAAACAATCATTTTGATCTTAGCGGCAATCTTTTGTTTATCATTGCAGTCACTGTCTCTTTATATGCACTGACCAATCTTTCCATTCAGCGGTTTTCATGGGTGCTTCTGATCATTGGTCTTGGATTTGGGGTTCTCTTTATTTTCAGAGAGACACGTGCTGCCGATCCCATGATCCGAATCTCCATGTTTACAAAAGATGCTGCATTTACACTATCCAATATTGCGGCTTTATTAAACTATGGCGCAACCTTTGCGATCACCTATCTTGTCAGCATCTATCTGCAATCGATCAAAGGATTCACCTCTCAGACCGCAGGTATGATCCTTTTGTTCATGCCTGTGATTCAGGCGATCTTTTCCTCGCTCATGGGCAGACTCTCCGACAGGATCGCGCCCTACAAGCTTGCGACAACCGGTATGGCGTTGAACACGGTCGGACTTGTATTTCTGATCTTTGTCAAGGAAGATACCCCTCTGATTCTGATCTGTATCCTGCTGGCTTATCTTGGCTTTGGTTTTGCACTGTTTTCATCTCCGAATACAAATGCCGTACTCTCCTGTGTCAGCCATGAAGAATACGGCATTGCAAATGCGATATTATCGACCATGCGAACCATGGGACAGACGATCAGCATGTCTGTTGTAACCATTATTGTCGGTATCACAATGGGCAGTGCTGCATTAAATGAAGCAGCGCCTGAGACGCTGCTTCGCACCATGCATATCGCATTCTTTGTATTTGTCATCTTAAGCATTGCCGGGACTTTTATGTCCCTCAAGCGCAAATCTGCTTAACGCTTTTCTACTTTAAAAATCCGTTGATGATCTGCTCTTCTGCTTCCTGCTCTGTCAGACCGAGCGTCATCAGCTTGATCAGCTGGTCTCCGGCGATCTTTCCGATCGCGGCCTCATGTACGAGCATGGCATCGATATTATTTGCCTCCAGTGAAGGAACTGCAAGGATCCTGCCCTGGTCCATGATGATCGAATCGCATTCGGTATGACCGTTGCAGGCAGCGTTTCCGATAATACATGCGTCAAACTTCTGATAGGATGTATCACGTGCAACGGATCTGGAAACAACGTCCGCACTGGAACCGTCTCCATTCAAGGATACCTTGTATCCGCTGATCGCATTCTGATCCTGATGTGTCATCAGGCGCTCACGAACGATGAGTTTTGCGTCTTCCTTCAGCTCTGCCACCGTCATGCGCTCTGTCGAATCCACACCCTTGATCTGGACCATTTCCATCTCAACAGATCCGCCTTCTTCAATATACACTTCCGTAACCGGATTTAAGATCCGCTTTCCTTCACCGCTTCCGGAACCGTAATGCTTCTCAACATATTTCACCTTGGCATTCTTGCCGACATAGAACCGATGGATACCGTCATGCTGTGCATCCTGATTTCCGCAGTTGTCGATGCCGCATCCTGCCACGATCACTACATCAGCATCGTCACCGACATAGAAGTCATTATAAACGGTTTCTTTGTATCCGCTCGCACTTAATACAACCGGAATGTGAACACTTTCCTTCTTCGTGCCCGGCTTGATATGGATATCAATACCGCTGCCGTCTTCTTTTGAAACAATGTCAATATTTGCCGTCGTATTTCTGCCTGCAAGCTCTCCGTTGGCCCTGAAATTATATGCGCCTTCCGGAACTTCATGCAGGTCAGCCACCTCTTCAATCAGTCTCTTTTGTATATCGTCCATCTTCAGCATGGTTATTTTTCTCCTTTACATCCCGATTACATCAGTCTCTCGCAGGCATTAATGGCAGATTCCGTACCGATCAGTCCCGGTAACACATCCTCTTTCTTGCCATGCTGTTTGATCGTTCCGTTTGCAAGAACCACGATTTCGTCAGCGATCTCCAAGATACGCTCCTGATGAGAAATGATGATGATCGAGCTGTCCTTGATATCCTCCCGCATTTTTTCAAAGATCCGTGTCAGATTCTGGAAGCTCCAAAGGTCGATTCCTGCTTCCGGTTCATCAAATACCGACAGGCGTGTCTTACGTGCAAGGACCGTTGCGATCTCGATCCGCTTCAATTCACCGCCGGAAAGTGATGCATTTACTTCACGGTTGATATAGTCTTTTGCGCAAAGCCCGACTGCTGACAGGTACTCACACGCTGCCCCTGGCGCCATCGTCTTGTCCTGTGCCGCAAGGCGGATCAGATCAAGGACCTGAAGTCCTTTAAAGCGAACCGGCTGCTGAAACGCAAAGCTGATTCCCATCTGTGCACGCTCAGTGATACTCTTGTCTGTAATATCGACACCGTCCATCAGGATCTGTCCGCTGGTAGGCTTTTCAATTCCCGCGATCAGTCTCGCAAGTGTTGATTTGCCTCCGCCGTTCGGTCCTGTGATAACGACAAATCGCTGATCATCTACTGTCAGGCTAAGGTTATGAATGATCTCTTTGTTTTGATCATTTTCATCATTTACTTCAAATGAAAGGTTTCTTAATTCAAGCATGTTTCAAAGCTCCTCATCTTCATTTATTACCCACTAAAATCTAGAGTTATAAGGATTATACCCTATTTTACCCTCATTTGACCATAAAAAACTAACGAAGGCAGATATATACCATATACGCCGCGTAAATCGCGATCATCAAAAGGCCTTCTTTTCTGCCGATCTTTTTCCCGGTTTTTGCAAAAACCCAGACGATCAGGCTGACTCCGATCAGGATGCTGATGTCTATGATATTCTCTGTATCAAAACCAACCGGACTGATGCTTGCCGCAATACCAAGGACAAAAAGGATATTGAAAATATTTGAACCGATCGCGTTGCCCATCGCCAGGTCAACTTCGCCTTTCTTTGCAGCCACCATGGATGTAACCAGTTCCGGCAGGCTCGTGCCGATCGCGACGATCGTCAGCCCGACCAGGTTCTGGCTTAAACCGAATGCCAGCGCGATCGCACTTGCGCCATTGACGACCCATGTGCCACCCAAAATGATCCCGACGATGCCGATACCGATCAAAAGAACTGACTGCCACACAGGCTTTGGTGCTACCAATGCAGCCTGCAGGCTCGCGCCTTCCCGCTTTTCCTTTAAAGCACCGTCTGTTTCCTCGGAACGTTTATTCATGGCTGTTGTGATCATACGGAGCAGATAAAAAATAAAAATGGCAATAAAGATCAAACCATCCACATGGCCCAGTGCCATCCCCACGATGCCAAGAACAAGCATGATGACCGTGATGCCGATCGAAAACGGAATATCCTTCTTTTCGGTATCCCGTTTGATCGGAACATTGTTCAGTATCGCACACAGTCCGATCACAACCAGCAGATTAAACAGATTGGACCCCGTTACATTACTGACCGCAAGCTCATTGTTTCCCGCAAAAGAAGCACGGACACTGACCGCCGCTTCCGGCAGGCTTGTTCCCATCGCAACGATCGTCATACCGATGATGATCGTCGGCACCATCAGGCGTTTCGCGATACTTGAACTGCCTTCCACAAACCAGTCTGCGCCTTTGATCAGAAGCACAAATCCAACCAGTAATAATACGATCTGAAACGGTAATGTACTGAAAATCTGCATAGAATCTACCCCATCTCACAAAAAAACTCATGTATGCCTACAAAAAGTAAACATACATGAGTCTCATTCTTTAAGATTTGCCAGGTCGGATACGAATCCGGACCGGGACTGTTGACAAACCACGCTGTAACAAAATACCGCGCGAACTACTCCCTCAAGTAAATATATGATATATGAACTATAGACTGGATTTGGTGATTTGTCAATCAGTGATCTGTCAGATTAGTTGTTTTTGTTCGCCTGGATCGCAGATTCCGCGATCGCTGCAGCATGGCCCATAGCTGCGTTATCAACCATTGGCTGATGCACCGGTCCGTCATGCTCTGTTACATAATAATCGATCGTCAGATGAATCCCCTCTGCATCTTCCGGTGTGTTGATGATCTGATCCATCACCTGCTGACCATTCACTACCCAGCTGATATTTTCCGGCTTATCCATACTGTTAATAACAATCTCTTTTAAAGTCGCCATAAGACGGTTTGCTTTAATGACAGACGGCGGATTGCCAAGTGTCGGATCAAATACAACGCCACGCTTTGCCAGCGTCAGCTTAACCTGACGAATGAATGCCAGTTGATCCGGTGTCGAAGAAGCGTCTTCAAACTCCTGGAAGCCCGGTGCCGGAACATCGATGTGCATCGTCTCTTTTGTGCTGTCGATCTCTTCTGTATAATCCAGAACCAGATGCAGCTCATCAGAATCTTCCGGTGTTGCAATGATCTGATCCATCAGCTGCTGGCCATTGATCACCCATGTCGTGTTTGCCGGCATCGCCATGTTGTTGATAACGATCTGGCGCATTGCCTGCATCAGACGGTTTGCCTTCTGCGCGGATGGCGGAGTGCCAAGTGCAGGTTCAAACGTAATATCGCTTTTTTTCAGGTTGTTTTTTACCATACGGATAAAAGCAAGCTGATCCGGTGTGGAAGCAGTGCCTGCGCCCTGTGCGATTACCTCATGTTTCACATTGATTTCCATTTTCTTCTGCTCCATGGCAAGATTCCCTCCTAAAGAATAAAACCAGTTTATTAACTAATCTATTTGTACCACAGAACATGCCCTGTCAGTTATTCTAAAAACAAGTTCAGTAATTCACATTCAAAATGGGAAACAATGACGTCCCGTCGTATCAGTTAATCTTTTCTTTCAAAAATGCAAGAAAAGAATTTTTATCTTCCAGACATCTTAACGGAATGATCATCGACTCCGCCGTATGCTTTGCAAGATAAATATATTTATCTGTCTCTGTAATTTCCTTAAAGTCAGAATACGGTGTTTCTCTGGTTGTCGTCGCAGTTTTTTCAACAATCACATCATCGAGGAAACTTAACTCCACTTCAGATTCATATGGAAGCCCGCCTTCTCTTCTCACCTTTAATACTCTTTTTGCGATATTTTTCCGGATCATTCGCGGATAGCTCACAAACCAGATGACACCGATCGCAAGCAGAACGACCGCCTCTGCTATGATAAACTTGGAATTCGCATTTGCCGCGAAGAAGATGATCGTCGCAAGGATCGCCACGATCAGGATGGAAACCCGTCCGAACATGATCGAACGCTTTCCACGGGCGGATTTCATAATATAATAACTGTTAAACTCGATAAAATCCTCATCATTTAAATTAATCTTTAAATACATCTTTCCGTCTCCCTTCTGACTTGTATTATAGCATTATTCAGAATAATTTCATCATATGCAGTGTAAAAACCCAAAGGAATATCGAAATGATCGAAAGGACAGATGTGAATACCACGATCATTCCGGCGAGTTCTCCATTCCCCTTCATCTCACAGGCCATGGTGTAAGAAGAGATCGCTGCAGGCGAAGCGAGCATCACCATCAGCGCTACCAGATTGGAACCTCTGATACCAAGCAAAACCGCTATCGTCAAAAAGATCAGTGGCACGACTACCAGCCTGCCCAGACAGCTGACAAGCAATTCCTTTTTGTATTCTCCAATCTTTTTAAAGGCAAAGGTTCCACCCAGACAGATCAGCGCCAGCGGCGTCGCGATCCGGCTGACATTTCCAACGATGTTCTCCGCCAGTCCGGGCAGAGACAGATCGATCAGCTTCACCACGATACCGAGTACAGACGCAATGATCAACGGATTGGTGACGATCCCTTTTAAAACATGCAGCTTATTCCTGCTTTCGCTTCCATATGCTTCAAACAGCACCACTGCCAGGACATTGAAGATCGGTACGATCACAGCTGCCAAAATACTGGCCATTCCCATGTTCTCTTCACCGCAGATCGTTCTGGTCACTTCCATGCCAAACAGCACATAATTGCTGCGATAGATCCCCTGGATCACTACTGAGCGGTTTTTACTGCCGCGAAATGCCTGATTCGTAAACAGGATGGCGGCAAAAAAGACACAAAGAACACTGATGATTGCAAAGATCAGGACCGATAATTCGAAATCCTCATGCAGATTGGACCGGTAAATATTATAAAAGATCATAACCGGGAGAAAACAGCGGAAACAAACCTTGTTCATTTCACGAAAAGTCTTCTCGCCCGCTACGCGTATGCTTCGAAACAGGTATCCCAGCCCCATAAATACAATGATCGGCAGGATCACCCGGATGCCTAAGATCAGGCTTTCCATATCATATTCCTCGCGTCGAATCAACGAATACTGTACATAAAACCACTACCTATTATGCCACAAAAACTTTCCTTCGAACATTTTTTTCTATATAATATTGGCGGAGGATATCAATATGCCAAGAAGATCAACAAAGGAAAACAAAAACATCTACTTCCAAAGCCGTGAGGAAGCCGGACTGACCCGTGCCCAGGCGAGTGAAGAAACATATATTTCGGAAAGCCGTATCGAAAAGATCGAATACGGCCAGATGCAGATCAACCCGCAGGATGTCGTTGCAATGGCAAGGGCTTATAAAAAGCCCTCGCTTTGCAATTATTATTGTGCGAATGATTGTGAGATCGGGAAAGAATCTGTCCCGGAATTACAGTTTACGAATCTGTCCCAGATCGTCTTAACCCTGTTAAGCTCTATGAACAGGCTCAATGACGAAAAAGATAAACTGATCCGGATCTCTGCTGATGACAGGATCGATCCGGATGAGCTTTCAGACTTTGTTTCGATCAAAAAGCAGCTCGATGAGATCTCCGTCACGATAGAGACATTGAAGCTCTGGCTCAATCAGATGATCGTAAACGGAGACATCAGCAAAGAGCAATACGAATCCCTATAGCCATTCCTGCAGCAGCCTCAGACTGCCTGACGGGACGCAAAAACGCGCACGGCTGTGTCTGATCTCTTCGCAAACCTCATCCAATGCAAACCAGCGCACTTCTTCTACTTCTGACGCCTGAAGTGTCAGCTGCGCAATATCCACCGGTTCACGATAAACATAAACCCATGAGATCTCATTGTCGCGGAAAAGACTGCCGTGAAACTCTTTTTCGTATTGAATCCGAAATGTGCCGATATACTCGAGCTGTTCTGATTCTGCGTTAATCCCCAGTTCTTCCGCCAGTTCTCTCTGTGCGGAAGGGAGCGGCTCATCACCGGCCGGGATATGTCCTGCAGAAGAAGTATCATACATTCCCGGGAAAGAATCCTTATCCATGCTGCGTTTCTGCAGAAGGATCTGCACTTCACCGTCACATTCCCGGATCACCCAGACATGCGCCGTCCTGTGAAGGATCCCGTCTCTGTGCGCGATATCACGCGATACGATCTCTCCTGTCGGCTTTCCCGTTTCTTTTACAATATCAAAATATTCCATATTCCCTCTGTTCGATAATCAATTGACTTCTTATCCGCGGAATTTGTTGACCAGTCCCATGACAAAGATCACAGCGACGATCACCGGAAGCACATAGGTCAGATATCCCCGCATCCAGTTTCTGACCTTCAGACCTTTGCCGGTATTCGCCTCTTCCATGAAGTTTTTCCAGCCCCAGCCCCATTTCCAGGTGCAGAAGGTCAAAAAGATCAGCGAACCGATCGGCAGCAGCAGGTTGCTGACGATGAAATCTTCCAGATCCAGTACGACACTGCCCTCGCCAAACGGCGTAAATCCCGAGAGCAGGTTAAAGCCCAATGCACACGGCAGGGACAGCGCGATCATCAGAAAAATATTAATATAGCAGGCTTTTTTTCTGCTCCATCCAAACTGATCCATGCAGCAGGATATGATGTTCTCAAATACCGCTATAACGGTTGAAAACGCCGCGAAATTCATAAACAGGAAAAACAGGCTTCCCCAGATCCGTCCGCCGGCAAGATGATTGAAAACATTCGGCAGAGTGATAAACAGAAGGCTCGGACCGCTGTCTACATCAACGCCATAGGCCGCGCAGGCCGGGAAAATGATCAGTCCGGCACAGATCGCAACAAATGTATCAAGGATCGCCACATTGACAGACTCACCGAACAACGCTCTGTCTTTTCCGATATAGCTTCCGAAGATCGCCATGGATCCGATACCCAGGCTCAATGTAAAGAACGCCTGCGTCATCGCGCCGATGATCACATTGCCCAGACCGACCGCCTGGATTTCCGCCATATCCGGTTTTAAGTAGAATTTCAATCCCGGCATACCGCCTTTTAACGTGATACTGTGAACCGCCAGAACAACGATCAGGATCAAAAGGAGCAGCATCATCACCTTGGTGATCCGTTCCACGCCATTTGCCAGACCGATGGAGATCACAAGGAATCCCAAAACGCAGATTATGACCATGCAAAGGACCATCGGAACCGGATTTGCCACCAGGTCTCCAAACAATCCTCCGACTGCCTCGGTATCCATCCCTTCGTACTTACCGGACACGGATGCATAAAGATAGTATAACATCCATCCGGCTACTGTTGTATAAAACATCATCAGGATATAATTACCGACCATACAGATCAGCCCATGCAGATGCCATTTCTGTCCGGGCTTTTCCAGCTGTGTAAACAGTTTTGCCGGGCTTTTTCTCGATGCGCGACCTGTCGCAAACTCCATCGTCATGATCGGAACACCCATCACGACCAAAAAGAACAGATAAAACAAAACGAAAGCCCCGCCGCCGTTTGATCCGGCCATATACGGGAACTTCCAGACGTTACCAATACCGATGGCACATCCCGCACTCAGGAGGATAAACCCCATGCGGGAGCCAAGTGATTCTCTTTCCATAATGCAATCTCACCTTTTCTTTCCATGTTTATCAGGCAATGCAGAATCTACCTTATCTTTTGCTTCCAACAACTTTTCCGACCCGTTTTTCAATAATCCGCTGGTCAGTTTTGCGAGCTTTTCCGGGCTCTCGCCCACGGCATCCTCGGCCACATCAAGCTTGTTCATCACCTTTTCATACAAGGGATTCAGCTTGTTCATCCCAAGCTGCAGCGCCAGTGCGGGGATGATTTTCCCATCGCCATCTAGCGCTTTATCTAAATTGTCAGCGATCGCCTGCGAAATCTTATCATGCCCTTTTCCAACCTGATCCGCGGCCTTGTCGATCACAGCTTCGCCGGGGTTCATCATATCAAACTCCTCTTCCACCCTGGCGATCTGCCCGCTTCTTTGCAGTTCCGCAAGAAGATCATTCGGCGTACAGTCAGCCGGATTCTTTTGGATATCAACACAGCCGGATTCTTTCAATACAGCCGCCACAAACTGCGAACAGTAATACTCATCTTCCTTCGGATTCTCATTTGGCAGATTCAAAAGACGCAGAGACACACCCAGCTTGGCATACTGATACTTCTCTTTCTGCGCCTCCATCTCGGCGATCATCCCATGCAGTTTGTCTCCGGCCTCATCCGGAACCGCTACGATAAACCGCTGCATCTCCCGCGGTCGTTTTTTCATAGAAGTACGATACTCCTTTTTCAGCCCTTTGAAGTTAAAACTATAGTAAAACTCCGCCTCTTCCGATAAGCCAAGGGAAGCATGTGTAAACCCGCCTCCGTCGGCTAAATATGTAATATTTGAAAACACGGTCCTGTCCCTTGACAGGCAAACTACGATGTGCATCGATTCCATCCTTTTTTATAAAAGGCGCCACCTGGAGGTGACGCCAAATCTTATTATATTCGAAAATAAACGGTATCCTTATACTTCGATACTCTGTGCAAGTACAAAGTCGATTGCCTTTCTGGATTTGATGTCCTCTCCAAGCATGTTCTCACCGAAAAGTCCCATTGTCTGGCGCAGCTCTTTGACTTTCATGTTATAAAGTCCCGCCAGCTTTTCGATCTCTTCCTCAAGCTCCTCCTTGGTAAAGGTAAACCCTTCGATCTCCGCGATCTCATCAAGAACCGCCTGGCCTTCGAGCATCATCTTTGCATCCTCTTCGGAAAGCTTCAGATAATCCTCTCTGGAAAGACCGTTTGCCTGCAGATACTGCCCAAGCGTCTTTCCTGACTGGCTCAGCTGCTTTTCAAGATCCTGGCGGATCTGCTCAGCCCGTTCATTGATCAGTACATATGGAATCTCGATCTCAGAATCCTCTACGATCTTAGCCACAAGGAAATCCTCCTTCTGGCGGCTGTAATCGGTTTCCCGCTTCCGAAGGATCTCACCGGTCACAAATTCCTTAAACTCTTCGATCGTGTCCTGTTCTGAGACTTTTCTGATGATCTCATCGGTCAGCTCGGGAACTTCAAGTCCGTAAACCGCTTTTACAGAAACATCAAAAACAGCATCCTTTCCTGCAAGGTCCTCCGCCTGATAGTCCTTCGGGAATGTAACGTTTACTTTGATCGCATCACCCTTACCGGCACCAAACAGCTGCTCCTCAAAACCTGGGATGAATCTTCCCGATCCGAGTTCGATCGGGCAATCATTTTCTTCCCCGCCGGCAAATGCCTCACCGTCGATCATGCCCTTAAAATCGATGACAATGCAATCACCCTCTTCGGCACTATCTTTCTCAAATGTCCTGGCTGCGCATTTTGCGGCGCGGTCAAGCTCGATCTGCATCTCCTCATCAGAGATGGTCCGATCCAGTTTCGGTACCTGAATGCCCTTATAGGCACCCAGCTTTTTTACCATCTTATCCATTATAATACCCTTTACCCTACTCTGATCTCGTCAAGACTAAACCTGATCGCATCATCTAATGTGTCATCTGTCGGCATCTCGATCCATGGGTGTTCTTTCGGTTCATATCCCATCTGGTTCTGATCGATCTCAATCTCCATATCTTTTCTCCAATTCGCAATATTAACCACAATATATGACCATATTCGTCAAAAAAGATAGCATATCTTGGAGCAAAAGAAAAGACTTGACATTCATTTTGTTCGGATTTTTTTAAAACTTTTATACGATCACCCTGCATTCGGGCTCGTAACGGAAAAACCATCCTGCATTTTCCGTGTGTACGGGCAGGATCGTCTTCGGCTTCACCTTACAGATCAGCTGATCGATCGCTTCCGGATCAGCGTGCCCGCTGGTATGAAGCACATGCCGCTCGAGTCCTTTTTTCTCCATGAATTCCATAAAACGGGCAAAATACGGCAGCTCCAGATGACCTGCAAACATCGAATAGATCAGTGTCCCACCGCGAAAATCAACCAGCCCTGAAAGCTGATGCAGATATTGTTTCATGCCCGGACGGACACACATCAGGAACTTCTCCTCTTTACGGATCCCCCGCATGCTGATGCCAGCTTTGCCATATCCGCGCAGTCTGGCCGGGATCATCTTCCCGTCTGTCCAGAACACACGGATGCCCGGATCCTTTCCAGGGTCAGGCACCGGATGTCCGATCGTCTCCCTTCCGGCAGCCTTGGCAAGTTGTGCAGCATACGGATCGATCAGAAAAGTACGTTCTGTCTGAAGCGCGATCTGATAACAAGTGATCAGACGATCGATATTCATCGGCGACATCACGACAAAAACCGGCCCCGGCCGGTCTTTTAATAACACCTTCCCCATTTCGATCAGCGCATCCTCTGACACAGACCTTTCCTGCAGATCCCGTGACAGCGAAGTGCCTTCCGTGATCAGCGTATCGACTTCGGGGAGGGCATTCATCAGTTTTTCAAAATCCAGTCGTCCGTGACTTCTGAAATCACCCGTGTATAAAATGCGCTCTCCATCCGCCTCTGCCAGATACATATATGCATCATACGCGGAATGGTCGCATCGAAACGGCGTAATGGTGATATCCCCGATCACGATCTTCTTCTGATCGGAAACAAACTGCGGACGGAATGCAGTGATCCGGTTCCGGTAGGTCTCTCCCACTTTAAAGATCTCATATGCAGTCTTTCCCATATAGACCGGGATCCCTGAGAGCATCTTTCCCAAAAGCCCAGCATGATCTGCATGGTAATGGGTTAGAAATACCGCATCCACCTTCCGTTTCCCGCAAAACAGTCCTTCCACAGGCGGAACGACCGCAGCATGATCATCGTCCATATTTGCGCCGATGTCAAAAAAGATCCTGGTCGTATCCGTAAAGATCTCGATGACAGATCCTCCGATCTGGTTTTGTCCGCGATGAATGTGGACTTTCATATCATCTCTCCGTTATCTGTTCCCTTCCACGATCTGCATCACCTTTGGTGCCGCGATCATAAACCAGCTGCAGAAGCGCTCCGGCGTCTCTAACATTTCCTTTTTCAGGTCCGCAAAGGAAATCCATCTGCATTCCGATGCTTCCTCCGGATTCATATTGACTTCTCCGCTGTATTCACCAAGGAACACATGGTCATACTCATACTCTGTCAGCCCATTGGAAAACGTGGTCCGATAGGTAAAGGAAAATACTTCCTTCAACGGACAGTCAAATCCTGCCTCTTCCGGCAGCCTCCGATGGACGGCTTCTTCCAGCGTTTCTCCGACTCTCGGATGGGAACAGCACGCATTTGCCCAGAGGCCACCCGAATGGTATTTTGTCAGGCTGCGTTTCTGGATCAGCATCTGATCGCCATTAACGATAAAAACGGAAAACGCCCTGTGCAAAAGACTTTTTTCATGGGTACGGAGCTTCTCTTCCCCGCCGATCTCCTGATCGTTAAGATCGACCAGAATGATCTTTTCAAGCTTACGAAAATGCTTTGCGGCAAACTCCAGTGCCTCAACAGAAGCCCGATGCGCTTCGCCGTTTTTCACAAGCTCCTGAAGCGCGGGCGAATACGAGCGCAGCTCCTCTTCCGATACTTCGCCAAATCCGACTTCAAAGAAGATATGCGGCATGCCGGCACAAACCATCAGCGATGTCGGAACCCCGTTTTCTTTCAGGCGGTCCGCATAGCGCAGACCCTCGTCTTTCAGGGAATCGATATCAGCTGTACAGATGACGGTATTCGGTAGGACTGCGAGTTCCGCGTCAGAAGCAAAGATCGGCGAAACAATCGATGTCTTTGCCTGCTCGTTTGTGCAATGCAGATCACGGAAGATCTGATCCGGCGGAGCGCTCAGATGCCCGTCCTTCTTTTCTTCATTTGGCGTCACATTGTCGACCAGCGGATAGATCAGGATCTGGTTTAATATCAAACCGGGATTGTTCTGTCCTGCATAAATGCACAGGCCGGCTGCCAGATTGGCTCCGGCACTGGCTCCCATGACAGAGATCTGATCAGGATCAAACCCAAACGCTTCTGCATGCGCTTTTAAATAAACCGCCGCATCATATCCGTCCATGATCGCATCTGTCGAACTGTGATCAGGGCTTTTCCGATATTCGACGGATGCCACATTAACACCAAGCGTATCGCGGACTGCAGACCACATCGCGTCATTTAACGCGTTTCCGCCAAACAGGAAACCGCCTCCATGAAATCCAAGCACGAGCGGCGCATTTTTCTTATCCGCCTTGAAATAAACGATATTGATCTCCCTACCGTCCAGCGGCAGATCATAACGAGTGCCCGATACCGGAATCACCCGGTTTAATTCACGCATTTTTGCTGCCTGTGCAAGCATCAGGGATTTCAGTTTTTCATAGGTGGTGTTCGTATTTGCCATCTTACTATTCCTTTTGTATTACAGGATCTCTACCAGTTCGATCTGGAAGTTCAGCTCTTTTCCTGCCATCTCATGATTGCCGTCAAACGTAACGGTCGTTTCTGTAACTGCTACCACCTTCATCGGAAATGCCTGTCCGGACTGATCCTGCAGATAGACCTGCTCGCCTGCCTTAAGCTCTTCCGATCCCGGAAGATCCGTAAACGGAATCTCAAAAACGTTTCTTGGATCCGGCATGCCATATGCCTCTTCCGGCATTAAGTGAATGTTCACTGTTTCGCCCACTTCCATCTCAAGGACAGCCTTGTCAAAGCCCGGAATCATCATGCCTGCGCCACAGATGAATTCGAGCGGCTGTCCACGGTCATAAGAGGAATCAAACTGGGATCCGTCATTAAAGGTTCCTTTATAATGAACACGACAGGTCTTTCCGGCGTTTTTTCCTTCAAAAATGATCTGAGGAGCACCGCCGCAGCCGCCGCATGAGCCACAGCCATGCGGATCACAGCCATGTTCTTCATCATGATCATGATGATCACAGTTCACGCCAGCCGAAACCAGTTCACCTTTCAGATAGGCTTCAACCGCAGCATCCGCATCTCCCTGCGCACCGGAAAATACCTCGATCCCTGCCTGGGTGAGCGCATTCTTCGCGCCTTCTCCCAGACCGCCGCAGATCAAAACAGAAATATCCTGCTGTGCAAGCAGGCCTGCCAATGCGCTGTGTCCGGCGCCGTTGCTGCCGATCACTTCTGAAGAGATCACCTTTCCATCTTCCACTTCATAAAGCTTGAATGCCTCTGTATGGCCAAAATGCTGAAAAATCTGTCCGCTTTCATATGTTACTGCTATTTTCATGTTTACCTCCGGTCATTTTTTAATTAAAGTACCACCCATTATAATACAACTGTGAAACTCCCGTCCAGCGTAAGATGGATGTTTCTTGCAATTGCAGCTATAATTCGGTAAACTGCTATGTAGACTTTTTTGGGAGGAAATATCGATATGCAGTTCAAAGGTTTCTGTTCAGAAATCTTTAAGGTTGGTTTCATTGGATTCGGAGGCGGCAATGCGCTGGTTCCTGTTATGGAAGACGCGTTTGTCCGCAATGAGGATTTTGACGAAGACCAGGAGACCTATGATAAAGATGTCATTGTTGCCAATCTGACGCCCGGCGCGCTCCCGGTTGAGCTCTCAAGCGCACTTGGCGACCATGCATATGGCTTTAAGGGAATGCTTTTAGGCCCGGTCCTGTTTGCGCTCCCTGGTGTGATCATGGCAGCTGTACTGTTTATGATCCTTTCCTCATTAAACGAATACACACTAAATTACATCAACATTGCCGCTGTCGGCGTGGCGGCATTCATCATTTCACTTCTCTGCGATTATATTGCAAATGTATTTGTCAGAAACAGATCCATCAGCGAACGGCGGTTCAAGCGGACCTATCTTGTCGTTGCCTTGATCTGCTTT
>JAEIGA010000462.1_pt1 | contig 59555 bp, 78 predicted proteins | sample 9270691 | NCBI WGS metagenome assembly JAEIGA01 (sample SAMN17057246, study PRJNA624740) | gut metagenome | biome: biome; isolation source: fecal sample | host: Bos grunniens | place: China: Xizang | collected 2019 | reverse complement strand
CGGGCATTTCCCTTAATTCATACACATATAGTGAAGCGGTGCCATCAATATTTATTTGTTTTGTATAGATTCGTTTGTTCGCTAAATCGGGGAAGTAGAATACAGAACCGTCAAAGTCAATAGAGGATGCACGGGCCTCTTCCAGAGATGAAACTAATCTGCCTTTCAAGCTCATAGGTAACTGGCCAGGTTGCATATAAGGTTGATAGGCTGGTTGAGTCATAACTGGTCTGACTTGCTATTGGGTTTGCTGTGGATAATAATTATAGTTGGAATACATATGTAAGGTCTCCTTCCATACAAAAAATTTTCTTATCCATCCCCTCATACTATAATGAAAATTAGGATGGGAAAATTAATGAAAAGCGCCCAACCGACCTCGGAAGCGGACCTTAATTAAGTTTGAAGAGGACCTTAAAAATACCTAATTAGGTATTTTTAATTAAAAATAAAAAAATGCCCGGAAGAATTACCTTCCGGGCATATAATTATATGAAATTAAATTAGTTTAAAATAGACACGGCCTTTAACTGCAGTTACACCACTTGGGTCACCAGTTCCATAGCCAGTCCAACCAGTATTAGTTAGCAATAAACATCCAACGTCAATACGTCCAGCAAAGTTAAAGCCACCTGCTGCATCATTTTTAAATACTGCTTTTGTACCTACAGTAGTTTGTCCTCCAGATGCAATTTCAACATTACCAGAACCACTTTGTAAATACAAAGTTCCTGCAGTAGTACCACTTGTTTTTGCAAATATTTCATTTCCATCAAACTCTAAGTGAGTACCAGCTGAATCGCCAGTGATTAACGCTACTGCATTCGCTGCATCATAAGCTGCATCTGCAGTTGCTGTTGCAATTAATCTCTTAACTTGTAGATATCCTCCAGAATAGTAAGCATATGTAGCTCCGCCATTTGCATATGTTAAATCCAAATAAGATGTATCAGTTGAACTAGCAACTGGTTTATAGGCATATAATCTCATATGACTAACATTAGAACTATCTAAATAACTGTAAATCATTCCAATTCGATTTGCAGCAGCAACACCATTTTTATCATTGAAAGAAATGTAAGAACCTGTAGACTCAGAAGGAGCAGTTCCTTTGGAAATAGAAGTATTCTATAATCTTATAGCTGCTTTGGCAATAATTCCACTAGTAGTAATACCCGAACTATTAATAGTTGCCCAAGAGCCACTACCTCCAAAATAAACTCCATTGGTATTGGTATATCCTAGATATAATCCGGCACCAGCTGCATTCATACCAGTATTACCATTATTATAATTTACAAGTACACTATAGTCAGTACTATTATAATTCATGGTTAAACCTGCCCCTGCAGATTGATAAATCTATCCAACATAAGTATTTCCCCAATAATAGCTACTAGTACCTAATGTAAAGGTTTTATTAGCACCTGGATGTACTGCTGTATTTGTAACAACCAATCCACTATTAGCCAAGCTCAATGTTGCATTAGCACATAGAGCAATTGTTCCAGCACTACTTGGAGCATGAATATAGTTATGAGATTCGCGACTAAATTCAATATGAGAAACACCACTAGTATTACTAATTTTTAACTTATTGGCAGTAACAGTACCAGAAGTCCAAATAGAACCCCATTTATAATTTTCTGTACCTAAAGAACCAGTGGCATTCGCACTAGGGTAAAATTGTCTTGAGCCATTTAAAATAACTCCAACACGATTTGCAATAGTTTGACAATTTGTATAGAATTCAATTGTATTATCAGAAGTTATATAAGTAGTTTCCGTAGCGCCGCTGATATTCGCGCCAGAAGAACTTTGGAAATTATAAGCAGATTCACCACTACCAAAAATCGCAGTGCCACCACCACCTATAACAACTCCAGCACCATTAACATCGCCAGTTACAAAACGGATAATATCATATTGATTTCCACCATTGGTATAAGCAATATTACCAGTCATAATGAGTTTGCCAGCAATGGAAGTGTCACCAGTAAAATAACCAGTACCACTAACATAAAAATTATAACTTGGTTCACTAGTATAATTAATAGCTACTTTAGAAGCATTAACGAAATGAGCTTGACCAATTGCAGATGCACTGGAAGTATATAACATACGATTAGCAGTAAATGACGTTAAACCAGTACCACCATATGCTGTTCCCACATAACTCACTTGAGTCATGACGCCTTCTTTTAAATACATTGGTCTTGTTGAAGAACCTACTGTTGAGGCAGAAGCAGAGAGAGTTCCATCTGCGGTTACATAAGTGGGTTTTGTTCCACTTCCTACAGCAGTATTTGCAGTTTGATGAACCAACTATCTCCAAGCGTTCCAAGTTCCTCTTGTCGCAGTTTCAACTTGATAATAAAAATGATTGCCACTATTAAAAGCAAATCTACGGCCATATCCATTACCAGTACCATTATAACCCTCTTGTTCAATTAATCGGTATCCAGAAGAAACTGTAGGGCCATTACTAATAGCTGCGGCCGCAGTAGAATTATTAGCATAATAGTTTCCTCTATCTATTTTAGTACCTAAATCGGTAATAGAAGCATCAGAAAATTGAGTACCACGTGACCTTAAGGCCCAACCAAAATAATTAAAAGATTTTTGAACGGCTGCACAAGTTAAAGCATATGTGTCATCTGTGTATTCGGTACAGTCGGATGCCTTCCAAACTTTGGTTGCACCACAAACCGCATTTGTAGCAACTGGAATACGAACTGCTGTTCCAGCAACACCATTCACGGTAGTCGTAATAGAGGGGCCTTCAGATGCAGTACCTGCGGCCCAAGTATTAGATACGCTATTCACAGCACTTGCTGTTCTTGTCTGTCCGGCTACGGTAATAGATAATGTATTAGTAGCAGAACTAAAAGCACTAAACACAGAACTTGCAGTACAAGCAGTTACTTTACCGCTTGTATTTACATATACGGGTAATGACACACTACCGACAGCATTTCGAGTAGTGGTTGCTACTAAATAAGCTGTAGCACCATAGTCTCGCAAATACGTAGTGCGAGAAGATGCTGCAGTATCACCGTTAGCTGCACTTGGATGAGCTAACAGTAATTGGTAAGAAGTACCACTTGAATAAATTAAAATACCACCAGATTTATTACCTGCCGTGCCGCTTCCTGTGGAATTACCTAAATATAGACGACCATATCCCTCTGTGGTTGTAGTGCCTTCTAAAGTCTTATATCTAAGACTTTCGTTACCTCTTACAGTATAATTAGTATCTGCAGCAATTCCAGTAACAAAAGGAATGTTATAGGTAGTTGCAGTAGATGGATTAGTTGCAGTAATACGTACATTCGAAGTATAAGTAGCAGAATTTGCGTTGCCTTTTAAAGCTCCCTAAAAAGACTCAGCTACCAAAGTTACACCAGCAGTTCCGCCCTTACCATTACCAAAATTATAAGCAGTAATGTCACCATCGGTACTACCACTTGCAGTTCTATAATTTAACCAAATCGCTCCTGAATAGGCTGATGAAGCAAAAGTATATTCATTAGTAGAATGAATCATATCGTTATAAGCTTTTACTTTTGCATAGGTGGTAGTAATAGTATTACCACTTGCATCAGCAGTAGCTTTTGCTGCAGTACCGCTAATATTAATACCCCAATTACCACTGGCATTTAAACGCATTACATTGGCAAAATCACTAACATTTGACCACATTACATTTCCGCCAGAGGCAAAAGGTTTAATGCCTAATACATATTCTAAAGAAGTGGATTGTTCAGTAGAAGAATCTAAGGCAATTCCACCAAAAGCTCTCAACAATTGAGAAGAAGTTATCTCATTTAAAAAATTAGCCTTACCAAGTACGAGTAAATCATTTACTTGTGCCATTTAAATACTCCTTTCTCTCTTAAATTTCATGTAATAAAGAACAAGAAACAAACTGTTCTTTTAAAATACTAAATTTTGAATTTGCAGGTAAAGTATCAACACGAACCCATAATTCCGTTTCGGAAACGGCTGTGCTATTCGGACCAGGGATGGCATTACTCCAAGCCTCATACGCTCCAATAGCATAAAACCAGTTACTATGTCCAACTGAGCCAGATAAGTAACACGCTGATTTCGTATCTGCATTAGAATTCTGACGAGTTAAGCCTCCCCAATAATTACCTGACCATGCAACTGAAATCGCTGTATAACCCGCAGCAACAGCAGTGCCATCACCATTGGTTACAAATTCATTGCATGGATTATTTGTTTGTTTCCATCTATTATACTAATTAGGAAATTCAATTGGGAAAGTTAACATGAATTCATACTTTCCATCACTTCCTTTAAAAGAATCTAATAGATGTAAACAGCTATATTTATTAGCAGTATTTGAACTCTTGGCCTCCGCAACTGATGCGAAGAGAGTTGTTCCTGCATTGTTTTTATGATAAAATACTCTCGCCCATACACTATCGTCCGACAAGATTTTAATTTTCATGTCTCCTAGAAGCCCACGCTCACTAAAATCTTCTGCGACAAATACGCCATTCTTTTTTATTTTTGCATTATTTGTTGCCTCTTGGAATTCATAAGTAATTAAGTTACCACTCCTTGTGACTGAGCCTGCATTCTGGTATAACTCTAAAATATCTGTTGCTGATAACGCAGAACAATAAATTCTAAAATCAGACATTTTACATTCTGCCATTGTAGCACCAGTACGAGAATCGGCGCCAATTCTAAAAATCTCAGTGGTAAATCCAGCAGCAATATCTGTTAATGTTCCATTATGAGACTTTAAAAGAGTACCATTTTTATAAACTTTAATACCGGTTGCGACATCGGTTACAATAGTAAACATAGCCCAGACATTATTTGAAACAGTATTTGCTCCACAGTATAAATCTGGAGAACCATTCCAATAGACTCTAAGCTGTCCGCTATCCATTTCGATATTGAAATTATTTCCATTATAACCACCAAAATAAACAGAGCGACTTCCGGTATTTGATTCATTTACCCAAAAATTAATAGTGCATTTATCTTTTAATACTGCCTGCATTAACTTTTTATTTGATAATTCAATTTTATTAGTAGAACCATCAAATATAGCACAGCTATTATATCTTGGAGAGGTATTATCAAATTTAAATGTTCCAAAAGCAGCTCCATTTCGACAATAACCAGAGCAATCATCAGCAACACTAAAACCAGTCTCTGCGGAAGATAGTGAATAACCAGTGTCTTTCTCTCCCTTTTCGAGTTTTAAGTTTGTAACCCTTAAACTTGCGGTAGTGCCACTAGTTTTAGTTCCATTATTATCGATACGAATATAACCAGTATTTACGTTAGCTTTTGTGGTAAAAGTCCAAGTAAAATGATGCCACATATCTGGTGTAAAAGTTTGACCGCCAATGGATGTTACATCGACATAGCCAGTTCCAGTTTTTACATTATCAGTTGTGTCTGATAGCCAAAATACATCAACACTTTTTACCATACTATCGACTTTTATATCACAAGAAAAAGTATATTTGGTATTAGCCTCTACTTTTTCAGTTCTAGTTGAACCTATATATGATTCTGATGTTGCAGTTGTCGCTCTTTCAAAAACGTTTGCATCCAAATCATTATCATAAACAATTGAAGAAGGACCGTATACCAAACCAGTTGCTGCGGTTGGATATGATGTATTAGTTAATAAATTATTTGCGCCTCCTGCAGATAACTTATAATGAGCAACTAATCCTTGAGATAATAATTTTACTTCTCTCTTGGATAAGCATTGGTCATATACACGAACATCATTGACACGACAAAGTGGTCTATAGGAAGCATTTGTTGAATGTCCAGTAGACCAGTCAAATATATTAAACTTATTCGATTTTGCAGAGTTACCATAGGTAACTTCTCTTTCACAAACTCCATCAACATATAGTCGGTATAGTTGAGTTGCTTTTTCATATGTTAAACATAAATGATGCCAAGCACCATAAATATTAGTAGTTCCATAATAGTCTCTATAGGTTCTACTTGAACCGTTACCAGTATTACAACTCATACGACAATCTGTTGCAGATACGTATCTCAAAGTAATACCCGCTCCACTACAATCAGCATGATTATGATTAGTTAAAATGCCATTTGCTGAACCAGCATCGCCGGCCGTAGTTGGATAACACCAACAAGCCATTGTAAAATCTTTATCTAAAGTAATTCCAGCACTACTTGTAATATGAGAAGCAGTATTAATGGTAGTTCTTTGGTAGCAACTCAAATCAGTTTTTCCACCACTGGTGGCAGCAGCTACGCCACCACCAGTAGTTACTAAACTAAATGTGACAGGAGAAGAGCCATAATTATCTAAATTGCCATGTAAAGGCAACCATATTAATAAACCCATAATATTCTCCTCTCTATATTAAATGAATATAAAGTCCAAACTTTCATTAGTACTATTATACACAAATTTTACCTTAGAGTCAACTGTAATCGCTCCATTGATGCTTGTATCACCTTGCACATGGAAAGTTCCAGAAGGTGCAGCAGTTGAGCCAATAGCAACTTTAGTTGCGCTAGCATAATGATTACCACCAGAAGTCATTCTCACAACGCCATTTGAAGTTTCAGTCCATACTAAACGATTAGTTGTTAATGCAGTATTACCAGTACCACCAATAGAAGGGGATAGACAAGTAACGGCAGCTGCCACACCAGAAGCCTAAATATAAACAGGAGTTCCGGTACCGCCAACTGCAGTATCTGCAGTATGCACAATTAATTCACCATTAGTTTCTGGATGAGTAATATCATAATTGGTTGTACCATTATTAAAACGCCATACAGCTCTATGAGTAGCAGTACTAGGTGCTAGATACATAACACTTCTTACTCCAGAGGCTTCTCCAAGAGTGATGCTAGCATAGCTATGTGATGCAGAAGCTGGTAAAACTACAATTCCAGCATCATCGCCACTATCATACACTCGACCCTAAACAAGCAAGCCTTTATTACCAGTAATTAATTTACTTACTGTTAAACTGTTCTAACCTGTAATTGCGGCGCCAACTGTTAGAGTATTACTTAAAGTGGTAGCACCAGTAACTTTTAAGGTTGTACCAATTGATACACTGGAAGTAAAAGCTGACGCGCCAGCTTTAATACCACTTGGGAATTGAGACTATGCATCTAAATACAAAACAATCTAATTTGTTGTTGTAGAAGTAGTTGGATTTAATACTAGTGCTTTAGTATTGGCAGAAAGAGCAAGATGCTAAGCGTCAGATGTACCAAATACCAATTGGGTTTTATTGCCAGTACTACTAGAAGCAGAAGAACCTTCCAAATAAATATGCCCATCCAAGTGTCTAGTGCTCTTACTTGCAATCAATTCACCTTTAACAGTTGTAGCAGATGAATTAACCTATAGCCAAGTATCAGCATTGGAATAGGATGTACCGACATACCAATATTTAAAAGTTGCACCATCACCGAAAGCTCCCATTTGAGCTTGGATTGTTGCAGTATCGTCAGCAGTATTTCTTTGTTTCCAAGTTAAACTTCTAGCCCAGCCGCCAGTAGTTGTAACTTCTGTTTGAATACTACCACCAGTATTTAAAGTTAATTTATTAGTATTATCTTGTAGATTTAAATTACCACTCATGGTATCTCCAGATTTAATTACATACTTGGTATTGTAATATCCATCAAGATAATTAGTATAGTTTCCTGAATCTAATTGAATTCTCCAATCAGTCCAAGTACCATTGTTTTTACCACGGACAGCTAATTGACCAGTTCGATAATCTTGATAAATTTGAGTTATCCAACTGTCACTATATTTATTTACAATTGCTGCACCATCAGTCTAATTTAAAATACCGCTAGTTCCACTCACATACCAGATACCTGTTGTAGGGGTGGCATCAATACTAATACCAGTTGTTGCTGTAGTATTAGTTGCAACCATACGATAATCACATTGATAAGGAATGCCTGATGTAAAATACACTGGGCGGTCACCGCTACCAGCATTTGTATTTAAACGGCTAGCAGTATCTGCATTACCAGTTAAATTACCAGTAACATTACCTGTCACGTTACCAGTGACATTACCCTATAAAGGGCCGCTAAACGTACCCGCAGTAATAGTACCAGATGCATTTATACTTACACTATAAATATTATTCCATCTTAAATCTTTGGTACCAAGAGTTAGAGTGCCACTTGTTTTTGGATTAACATTACCTGCGGAAGTGATTATGCCCGCAGTCTCCAGTGCATTCAATTTACTTGTACTACCATTTACATAATAAGAGGTAGAGCCTAAATAAACATTATCTCCAAAAAGTGATTTTTTAGCTACATAAATACCGCCAGTTACTTGTATGGCTCCTGTGTTTGCGGCAGTTGCCTCTGCAGCTCCAGTAACAATCACTGATGTTGAAGCTCTAAAGGTTGCAGCATAAATATTAAGCCAAGCGTTATCAGCTGTACCAAGATTATATGCTAAAGTATCTCCTGGAATAATATGAGAATATGAGATTGCACCTTTATTTAAAACTACATCTTCATTATGTGTAGATACTCCAAGAAAACGAGAAGGCCCATTAACAATTAACTCTCTTAATTGTGCCATATTATTTCACTCCTTTTCTTTAAAATCTATATCAAAAAAAAATAGGGGTGAGGATAAATCCTCACCCCTATGAATTATTAGAGTGCAACTCCGTTAATGCCCTCTAAGGCTTTATCCTTGAAACTGTCAAAGTCAACTTCAACGACTTCTTTATTAGAGTTATAAGCTTCTAAATCAACGATAGTCATGTTGAAATATACCTCAGCACCAGAATAACTTGCGCTCATATTTGCGACTACAACATCTTCAACAACGCTTGCGCCATTGAAGTTGACGTTCATATTGTCCATTCTTAACATAATTGTAATCTCCTTTTCATTCGATTTTGAGATTTATTCTCAATAATAATAGTGTTTGTTGTATGAACTTTAACCTTGTTAGTCCAAGTTAAAATTCATAATAGCTATGAGTTTCGATAGAGTTTTCTAAAAAACTGGTTCTTTTATCTAATTTAACATAGACATCAAGAGAGCCAGTAATTACTTTTGAACCAAAACCAGGAATACCTCCATTGTACTTTGTCCAGCATCCGACAGCCTACCACCAATTACTAGTGGAGTTTGAAACAGCCCACAAAGTATTTCCCGAACATTTCACTAACCCTCCACTCATATTGGAAATATTTTTAAATCCAGTAGCGGAAGTAGTTGTATTGGGATTGTTTGTCTAAATCCATCTATATACTTTATTTGGTTCGTCATCAGGTTGTAAAGCGAGGAATTCAAAACTTCCATTTGCGTTCCGTAATTGCTCTATTAATCCAAGTCTACTATAAGTATCTTCATTGTCATTATGTGCGGCATTTGCACTTGTAAAATACTTGGTACCTGATTTGTTATTATGATGTAAAATCTATACCCATAAATCTCCATCGTATCTCATTATCTTATTTATATTATACTCAATAAAATTCTCAAAGTCAACTACTCCTTCTTTAAAGACCGAGTTGTCGCCCTCTTCAATGAATTCATAGGCATAAGTGTTTCCACCGCTATCCACAGTGGCGCCAATTGAATATAATTCTTTAATTTGTGCTTCACTTAACGCAGTAGCATAAATTCTAACATCACTAGTATATAATTGATTATTACCATATGTAGTACCGTTATAATTGCCAATTAATAAACTACCAGTACCTCCCACTAGAGACCCTGAAGCCGCAGTAGAAGTTTGCGGTTGACCATCAACGTAGCGTCGAATAGTGGTTCCATCAAATGTAGCAGTAATCATATGCCATTTTCCATCAATTGTGGTACCACTAGTAGTTACACATTGACGAGTACCACCAATAACAAATCCCGCTCTAAACTTTCCAGTAGCTCCCTCTAAAGAGAATTCATAATTACTACTATTAAAACTTAAAGGAATATGATAATTACTATATCCAGTACTAGTGCCTTTCACCCAACAATTCATGGTTATGCAATCTTTTGGAAATATCATATTATTACTACTAATATAATTAGTTCGTCCATCCGTAATATAGGTTGAATATTTATTGCGGCCAGATGCTAATGTTGTTGAAACTGACCCCACAACATTTCCATGATGTCCAAAACCAGAACAATCATAGACTTTAGAGGTAATTGTATTATCTCTTAATGGATAATGAAGCATTAAACCTCTACTGATTTCATCAATTTCTTTAATGCATAAAGGATGGTCATATAATCTAAAATCATTAATTTTTGCTGTACCACTAATACTAATGGTACCAGGTCTTAATGTAAAATTATAATCAGCACTGTTATATGAATGTTTTAGAGCCCCATTCACATACACTCTTACTTGAACGCCAAAATCCCCATTGAAAACATTTACTATATAATGATTCCAAGCATCGAGTTCCCAAACGCCAGATGTAGAGCGAGTATCGTAAACCCAAATCATTTGAGGCTTATTATTATTGCAATGCAACTTAATAGCATAATTAGATGTATAATCCATTTTATTCATAGAAAAAGTATCATCAATGCCAGTATTCGTAATGGGAAAACTAATACTGTAACTATCTCCACTTGAAATACGCCACCAAAAGCTACAGCAGAAACCATCAGTAGAGCTTAATGAAGTTGTGGTTCCCTGTACTGTGCCACTTGCGCAATAACCTAATTTGCCTTGTGAGTAAGAAACATTTGAACCTGTGAAGCGAACAGTATTTAATCCTTGATTATTAATATGATTATTTAGTGGTAACCAAACTTGTAAACTCATAATGCCACCACCTTATGCAAATACAAAATTAAAACACTCTTTTGTATCGTCATATTGAATTTTACCAGCCCTCTTAAACTGGATTGAACCTCCATCTACGCGGACATTCATTGTCGATGTAATACCTCCAATTACTTCTAATGAACCGACAGAGTTATCAGAGGTTGAATTATAATAAGCATCAATTCCACCGACAATTTGAAAACTGCCATTAAATTTAGCCTATCCATTAATAGTTATACCATTCGCAAAAGTTTTATGACCTCCAAAAGTCTAAGCTCCAGTAGTAACGATACCGGAAACTGTATCTGAGGCAGAAGGAATTGTTGCATCAAAATTTGTACCATTTAAACTCCATCTGTAAGTTGGCCCTGCGGTAGTACCATCAATCCAAGAGACTGTCGGTGAAGCAAATGCCGGGGTACCATTGCCACCAACTAAAATCGCAGAAGTGTCACCTTTTGCAGTTACGCCAACTGCACTTGTACCTTTACCATATATAATACCACCAGAAGTCAAGGTAGTTTTTCCTGTGCCGCCTACGGATACTGGTAAGGTTCCAAATTTTGGAGTACCATTTGCGGCAGTGGCATAAAACGCGCCTTTTGCGGTTGCAACATGCGTCATACCATTTTTTGTTGAATTTTGAATGAATACTGCATTTGAAGGAGCTGATGTTAAATCAACACCAACACCGCCATTGTGATAACCCAACATACGAGGTACTACTTCTAAGAAGTTTGTTCCATCATCATATAATAAATGAGCTGAATAAAGATTGGTTAAGGCTAAATATATAGTACCAGCGCTATGTGTTAAATGGTCACTATTGCTATTATCAAATTTGCCAGCAACATATTCTCCTTGTTTAAATAATAGCTAAGGAGTTTCTTGAGAATTTGAACCTTCTATTTTTCCATATAGATTTAATCCTCCATAAGTAACATCTGACATACCATCATCTGGATTTAAAATATATGGTTCAACATTGCCACCTAGAGCCAAAACAGTATAATTAGAATCAAGATACCAAACTACAGAAGAGTTGTCCGCGACAGGAAGATGATTTGCTGATAAGCAGTTAGTTCCATCGAGGAAAATTTTTCCTGGGTCATATGATATATTAAAACCAGAGTAATGTAAATAAATAAATAATTCAAAACTCCAGCCATCGGGACGACTTGCCATAAATAAAAAACTCTCCTTTCTTAATTTGTTCTAATTAAATTAAAAAAGTGTATAGATTAATTTGCCCTTTTGGGCCAAATAAAAAAAAAGGGAGAGATATATAAAAATATCTCTCCCTATAAAATCAATATAACTCTTCCCAGAAGCTACCCAAAGCCTGGCTAAACTCATTAAGTTTTGCTAAAACTTCGTCGTAAACGCTAGGTTCTAAATCGTAATCTTCATTCATTTCTTGAATTTCCATACCATATAGAACTTTACTTTTGGTTGGGCGAGTGTTTAGGTTATAAATAAATTGCTGTCCTTCTTCATCAACTTTGTAGAAACGAATAGAATATTGGACTGTGCCTGCGGCAGTTGTTGCACCACCATCGATACACCAAGGAATCAACATTTTATCTTCGTGAGCATAAGATGTGATATCATAAAAAGGTACAGCATAAATGCGTGCCTTATTATCCGCAGATACGTATTGTACAATACATACTGTTTGAGATAAGTCCATATAATCGAAGAAACGGTCTACTTTAAAATAGACCGTTTCAGATTTATGGTCATGTTCAACACTCAGATATTCTGGCGTTTCAATTTGACGAGTTTTTAAGTCAATATTATAGACTTTTTCAGATGAAGGTAAAATAGCAATTGTTGGCCGATTGTTTGATTGAATATAAGCAAGATACTTATAATATTCGTCGGTTGAAATAATCATTTTACCTCTCCTTTCAAGTTATTAGAAACTTACAACGTAGTTGCCAGAATGAGCGTCTTCGCTCTTAGAGAGGTCACCATTTAATTCATTTGTTACATAGCAGTGGATAATCATAACATTATCTTTGCCAATAACATTACCATCAATTAACAGCTTATTCTCGCTAAAGCTAATACCAGGAGTGTCTTCAGTTAGAAGAGTATCTTCGTCATACCACTCATAGATTAGTCTATCACTGTGTAACTCAATAGGAGTTGCATAAGGCTCATGCTCAATAGCAATTTCTACCAAACGATTTGGGAATTTGTCAGCAGATAACTGTAAAGCAGTTCCTGCAGATTCATCGTACTTCAATGTTGGTGCTACAGCCTTATTAGTTACACGAGCAACATTACTTTCGATAGAAATGTTGTCACGGTTTAACATAGAGGTAACATATACTTTATACCAGCCAGGAGTTGCATTTGCTAACTCTAAGGTATCAGTAGTTTCACCAATATGGTCTTTGCTGTCATTATCATAAACATGTGCAGTTTCGACATCAACCATTCCATCTTCATTTGCATTGTCTGGATTCTTCTTCCACAAATAAGTCATAGATTGATAAGCTGCAGCAGGAACATCATCATTTTTAACCTCAACATTCAAAGTTAGCTTGCCATCATTAGCAATTAAAGTTCCATTTTCAGATAAACCAGCTTTACCAATAACTTCACTAGTTTGAGCATCCTTTACATCATCACCAGAAACAAATTCTAGAACCTCAGGTCCAGGAATCTTAACAGATAATTTAGTGCTCTTAGAGGGGAATCCTAACTTATGAGTTGCAATTAAATCATAAGTACCAGTTACAACACCAGGAGTATCAGCAGCAGGACTAATGCTCTCAGTAATATTGTATACTGCATAACGCTCAAAAATATCTACAGTTGTAGAAGTGAAGCGGTCATGTGGTAATTCTTTATAGCCATAAGGAGTTGCAGAATCATCTTTAGTGTAATAAACCTTATGTTCAACAGGAGCAGTGTCAGTAGTTTTCTTAAAAGCTGCTGCTTCAGCGCCCTGAACATTTACACCCTCTACGACTGGAGAACCATCAAGTGCGGTATACTTCCAAGTGTAAGTTAATTTACCCTGGCCATCAACCCAAGCCTGTCCGCCTAAGACAACAGAATTATTTGGGTCTAAATGAACGATTTCTTCGCCAAAGCCATAAGTGAAGCCAGGAGCAGAGAATTCAGGAGCATCAATGGGCTTATCTTCATTGTCAGAAACATTCTCACTATTAGTGATAGCTCTTTCAAATAAAGAAGCTGCATCATCATACTCAGCATAATCAACTACAGGATTCAAAGCCTGCTTAATAGTAATGGTTGCGGGAATGGAGTTCCAGCTATATACGACCTCATTACCTTCACGCTTTAAGAAACGTAAAGAGAACTGAACCGCACCTTCCTGTGCAGTAACCTTACCAGTTAAAGGCCATACTAAAATTAATTTACCTAAGTGAGATTCGCTTTCAAAATCGATATAAGGAATCTTAGAAGCGCCCTCAGTGCCATCCTTCAATTTCCACTGAACATAAGCTTCAGTTTCTAAGAAGTCTTTAGCATCAAAGTAACGGTCAATACGCAAGAACAAAGTCTCTGCGATGACGTCACCCTGAACGCTAACGCCGTATTTCTTGAAGTCTGCGGGAATATCAATAGTTCTAGTATTAGCATTAACCTCTAAGCAAGGCTCATCTAAAGGTAACATCAAATATTTGATAGGATTGTTAGCGTGAGCAACCAAAGTACCTAAACGAGTGAAATACTGCTCAAGAGAAGTAAATCTTCCATTTTCTTCTAAATAAGCTTTTTCAGCATCATCTAGAGAATCTTCTCCTAATAGACCTAGTGAGTTTAATCTTAATAGCTCATCACTAGCTTCTTGGAAAAGGAATGAATAATCAGCATTTTTAATAGAAGTAATCATCTCTAAATATCATCCTTTCTTAAAAATTAAGAGGGAGAGAGAAAGTTCTCTCCCTCTATTATCTTAATAATTTAATATGATAATTAAATTATTTCTGTCCAGCAACTTCCTTCCAAAGTGAAAGGTCTTCTTCTGGAATTACTACGGTCTCATGGTAGGTCTTACCATCTTTGGTAAGACGCTTACCCTGGTCTGCGGTTAGACGATATTTTCTAATGTAGTAAATATCTTCCAAATGCACAGGAGAACAAATAGTACCATTCGTACCTAAGTAAGTATATAAAACTTGTTTAGTCATTTTTTATCCTCCTTTATAAATTAAACAGTAACAATAGAGACGTTTTCGATACTATCAGCAACAAACAATGGCTGTCCATTATCACTACTAATCCAATCGTTCCACTTCTCGACATCGCTACTAGAGCAATAAATTGTTACAACAGAAGGTCTCTGTCCAGGACCATTTTCGATACAAGAAGTATCTCTCTTATTTCTCAACCATCTCTCCTGAGTTAATTGAGTTGCCTTATCGGGAGCACCAATAGTCAAGGACTTAATACCAACACCCCAAGAAATTGCGCTACCCAAAATGTCTCTTAACATTGGATTCAATACACAATCTGTAGGTTCGGCTTGATTACCAGTGGCAGAGAAAGCATAAAGCTCAATTCTTGCCAATGGGTCGCAGAATGTTAAATTATTATACATCGGGCAACCTTCAAATGCACCGTTGTTAATCTTTCTTAACTTCTTCATTGCGGGATAATCAACATATTTCAACGCAGTCATACGAGCGAAGTAAGTATTATGGATAACGCGAACTTCACAAGGATAAGTCTGGTCGAAGAAAATGTGAGTAATATGAGAATCATCAGTAAAACTGCGGTACTCATAAATAGGCTGATTAGCAGTTACACCGCTGATACCAGAAGGAGTTCTAGTTGGTAAAGTAATTTTACCCTTCAAGAATCCTTTTCCACGATATTCAGGTTTTAAGGTTAAGATATAACCATTACTATAATCGTATTCAGTAACACCATATTCATCAGTGAAAGAAGAGCCTTGAACATAATCGAAGTATTTGACAGGGTCAACGACTTCAGCAAAAACGCTTTCTTTCTTATATACTGCATAGAATACGTAGTCTCTTGTCGCTGGATACATAGATACGTCAACTAGAGGTAAGTCAACGTCTGCGACATCAGCGCCATAAATCACTTTAGCTTTTTCAATATCATTAGTCCAACCCTTGAAAGCATTGCGCATATACAATTCATCAACATTTAAATTTACTGGGGCAGGAACATTATCATTCATGTAAGAACCTCTGTCACTATAAGCAACTTTTGCTTCTTCTCTATAAGTTCCATCGAAGTAATCTAAGAATGTTGCAGTATATTCATGCTCAGTTAAGATAGCGTAGAAAGGATAATCAAACTTATCTGCTGCATACAGCTTAGCTTTAGCAGCTTTCCAAGCAACATCATGAGCAGCAATCTTTTCTGCATCAGTCATATCAGAAGTAATATTACCATAGATAATCTTATCTCTGTCCTGAGTATTAGAAGAAGTAGACCAACCATAGAAATCCCAGTGCGCTCTCTCAACCTTATATAAACTATAAGGATTGGTGAACCATAGAGAAGAGTTTGCTGCCATTGCAGTCTGACTAATCTTCTGCACAGTTGGACCATAGCCGTCACTACTCAAGTAATCAACAAAACCTTCAGCGCCAGTATCCTTATCAACCAAGACGAACTTAGCTGAATAAGCAGGAGTTACATTAGCAAAGAAGAATGTTAAATTAGGATAATATTTCTGTAAGGTATCCTTAATAGAGCTTTCTTCGATTGGGTTAGTGTTATTGATATAAATTACACCAGTAATATTAGGTCTTGCCAATCCACTTGCATCCTTGAAGCGACTATTAGTATATAGATTAGTTAACATAGTGATAGCATCATCGTTGACACCAGTAATGTCTCCAGAGAATGCTCCAGCCTCAGTGCGGCCGCCATGTCCATCGTCACGATATAAACCGCCACTTAGAACGTCAATGTTAAACTGTCTTTCATCATATACATAGCCATCGCCATTATACAAAGTAAATCCATAGTGACCATTGTCGATATAATACTTCTTGGAAGCTTCAAATACATCACCTTCAGTTAAGTGAGTGTAAGGACACCATTCAACCTCAGTCATAGTCACATTAGCATTACCAGAATTGTTATTCAAAGTATATAGCTGCTTCAAAATAGTGTAACTGTTATAACCTAACTTACCACCGATAAATTTAACTGTATTTAACTTAGAGCTGCCTTCAAAGAAGCTTTCTAAGTACAAACCAGGATTAGCTTCAAGCTGGTCGGTAGCAGTATTCAATACTGGAGTTTCGTAGGCATGCTCTTCATCGTGACCAATTAACTTAGTTAATAAGTTTGCTTGAGTCAAAGATAGAGAACCTACAGATGCAGGTAAATACAAAGTATTTAATGCAACGCCGTCTGCGAATGTTACAGAAGTTAAGTTACTAGCACCAGTAGCTCTGAAGTTTTCCATCTTTTCAGAAGAACTGAAGTCAAGAGCTGTTTCATTCACTAGACCAATATTACAGAAGTTAACTTCTTTCAATAGAGGTAGCGAAGTAGGCACTGTAATACCATTCAACTTCTTATTATACCAACCAATTTCAGTCTTAGCAGTTGCCTTACTATCCTTATAGTCAATAGTAGTGCCGTCATGTCCTAACTTTAAGCGAGTTAGCTTATCAGCTTTACCCTCTAATTTAAATTCAGTCCAGTACATCTTACTCAAATCACCGAAATCAGACATTTGGTTAGTACCATAAATATATAACAACTGTTCAGGATAGTTGTCACTATTTTTAATACCATTTTCCAATTCGTTCAAAGTAAACTGCATCTTATGAATACCGTCATACTTCTGAGAAGGATAGTTCATACTGTCGTCGCCAGCAGTAACATATGCGCTTCGAATTGGAGTAGGTTCAATCCAATATTCAGAGTCGAACTCGTGAGTCTTAGTACCAAAAGGAATATTGTTTACCCAATATGGGTCACTTGCGCTATTGGTCCATTTATCAGAGTGGATATCTGTAATATCAGAATCAAGGTCACTTCTGTTGTTAGCAGAAATACGACCCCATAAACGGTTCGCACCACCACGAGCATAGTTACCTTGGGTCAGCCAAGAGTCAATGTACTCAAGACGATTTCCAACGAACTACTGACGAGATTGAGAGCGGTCACCTTGTAGAGCATAGAAGTAAGTGCCGGTATCAGGTTCTGCGAACGCACCATTGGAACCTTCGCCACCTAAGTGAGCAACGCCTTCTTCTTTCGCTTTGGGGTTACAAATAGTAATATACTTAAAGTACATATCCAAGTTGGTAGCCAACAATGGACGCTCGCCTTCGCAAGCCATGTTACCATTAACATCAGTGTTGAAAGTATACCACTTTTCAATATAATCAACGGACTGCAAAGGAGCTTTGCTAGTACCATCAGCATTTAGCAATTTAGCAAACTTAGGAGTATCATTACCTCTTAAGTTTCTATACTTAGGAACAATCCAAGTATCTTTAAAGAACTTATAGAAGTTATTCCACAAGATACTATCAGAAGTAGAGAAGTTACCTGCTTCAGTAGCATCAACGTTGAATTCGAATGAAGGAATACCAGTATTGTTAATACCTAACTGAGTATCAATATCATAGAAGATAGGATACCAAATGTATTCTCCACCAGCTTCATGAGGACCCCAAGTAGCCATCATACAGTTCTTACCACGAGAGTCATATAACTCCATGACTTCAGTCATTACGAAGTAAGTTGCAACGTACTCTGGGTCGAAGTGGTCTTCGAACTCATTAGTGAATTTAGCAGCACGATATTCTTTAGTATCGTGAGTATATACTTTACCAGCATACTCTTTAGGAGCTGCTACATAATACAATCCATTTGTCCAATCCTCTTGGTTTGGAGTTGTAACTGGACGAACTGCGCCAGTTGGATGACCAGGATTAATCACAACACCATTGTCTGGGTCATTCATATCATAGTCCATACCGTGCCAAGTATAGTATTGAGTACTAGGATTATATGTTGCAGTAGTAGTATCAACTGGAGCAATCAATAAATCGAAACGAGAATTCAAAGTTTCCAAAGTATCGTCTTTGAATTCGTAATAATCAGTACCACCTGCGTATTCAGCATCAGATAATGCGTAAACATCATCAGAAGTGTTTTCAGTGTTTCCACCTGCAGTTAATACATAGAACTTACCTTTTGCATATACATAATCAGGAGGACATACATTAACTGGAATATAGCGGTCTTCAATAACCTGTACATAATAGATTTTATTGGCGTCAAAAGTACCAGAATCAATTACATACTCACCATCAGTATTAAGTACATAATACTGTCCAGAAATATAAGTCTCGGCAGTTAAAGAGATAACGTCATAGTTGACAGTACTCTTAATGTAATAGCTAGTTTCAACATTGAATGGGTCATTACTAATAGCGTAAGAATCTCCGCTAACAACATAGAATGTACCAGTTTGATATGCAGTATCACCAACAGGAACTTTAGTGTAAGTACCCTGGGAAACTACTGCGTCTAAGTTTGTGCTCCATAACCACTTACATACTTTTTCCCAATTAGTATGAGTAGATAATAGAGCTCTTGCGCCGGCTTCCAAATCTCCTTTAGGAATTACGCCAGTGCCTAACTCTGCAGCAGCTTTATCCAAGTCAGCCTGAGTTGCTTGTTTAAAGTTGTATAGAGTATCAATATAATCATCTTTGCTGTGATAACGATATTCAAAGTTATTCGCAACAACGGGAGCTTCATTAGCATTGTATCCACCATTAGCAACAGTAGAATTTGTAGGAGGAGTGAAGCTTAATTCAACACGTCTCCATGGGTCACGGTAAGAGCAATATCCACGAGCGTTGTTAGAGAACTCCCAGCACTCTGCGATATCACGAATTGGAGTATACTTTGTCTTACCTTCATCATCTACTCCTGTGGGGAATAGCTTACTTACAACTTTCTTATTGGGTTTGAAACCTAATACCTGAGTAGAACTCTTATCCAATAGCATACGGTAGAAACCAATGAAAGTGTATTTAACATTTTCACCAGTACCAGTCTTTTGGAATGCCAGTACGGGGAAGCCTAATAGGGAAGTGCGGTAATCATTCCACTGAATACCCTTAATTACAGTGCTGTCTACGACAGGCTCTAACTTCTCAGTTCCACTTAAGTTAGGTAAGTAATCTTGTAAAGGATGCTTAGTATAACCATTACCAACCAAAGATGCAAAACCTGCATTGTAAGAACCAGAAGACTCCATGTAGTCAACCTTCATAGTCCATCTATCAGTTGGATTAGTGTAGTTATTCATATACCAACCATCTGCGCAACGGCTTTCTTCATGACCTAAATATTTACTATCTTTTGCAAGCTTAGATTTATCTGCTACGAATGTCTCAGCAAAAGGCCCACGATTTAAGAAGATGTTTAATGAATCTTCTTCCATATATAATCCGCCATCAGTTTCAAGCTTTTCTAACTCTTCAGCTTTTAATTCGGCCTTATCTTTATCAGAAAAGTCTTCAGCTTTCTTCCAATTGAAGTTTCCTTCAACTTTTGTCTTAATCTTATAATTACGACGAGGATAGAATTCAGAGGAAGTACCTTGAACCGCAAATTCAACTTTATCGCTACTGGACATAGTGGAAATCCAAGAAGGACAGTGATGCTTATAGTACAAGCGAACGCCTTCTTTAATTTTCTCGCTATCAGTCTCGCCTTCTGCAATCAAGCCATCTGCGCGAGCCAAAGTTTCAAGTTCACCGTTGGTATAAGCTCTTTCCAGATTAGTATTAACGAACTCAACAGTAATATATTTTGTATCGTCTTTACTGTAAGGTAAAGTAGCATTACCAGTATCATAAATGATATAAGGCATTAGAGGCTCATTAGGATGAGCTTCATTATATCTCAACATAGCTTCGTAAGAGAACTGGAACTCTTTTAAGTTATTATTCTCTTCGGCTAAGGCATAAGCATTACTCTGGTCAAAGACTTTTACGTCCTTGCGGTCAACAGAGAAGTTCTTTACAATCTGGTTAACGTTCAAATCAGAATTGTAAATTCTTACTTTGTACAAATCAATATCACAGTTTGTAGAGTCAAACACGAAGTTTCCACTATTAATAGTAAAAGCGTCAGAGTCAGTAGACTTAATAACACCAGTAATAACACCATTGATATAAATGTACAAATACTTCAAACTGTCTTGGTAAACAAAGCTTAAGTTAATTAACTCATTTTCAACGAAGTTTACGTTAACAGTATTCTCACCATTAGAGAAGAATGCGTCCTGTGTACCAACACAGAATCCAGTAACTTTTACGTTAGTTGCATCATAGTCATATAGACCTGCAGCAACGTTAGCAATATTAATGTTCTTTTCAACAGTATGGAATTTTAAGTTTTCATAAGTAGTTGGGTCCAATGTTGCCTGTAGATAAGCATCATAGTTGGAATATCCAGTCTCTTTCTGAGCCTTAAAGTTTTCATACCAAACACCGTCACCTTGGTAACGAGTAATATTAGTAATTAAGTTGTCATACTTCTAAACGTTACGAATACGGAACTGCATCTCAACAGTGTGAGATTCTTGTCCACTAACACCTGCAGCAAATACCATCTGCTGGAATGGGATAGTAAACTTAGCACCATTACTAATTCTCAAACAAGACTGGTTAATAGAAGAATCCATTGTCCAACCATTGTTATACCAGTTAAAATCTTCGAAAGTAGCGTTTTTCTTTACTCCGTTCAAAGTATAGCTCCACAGCTGTCTCTTCGCTGCAGATTCAGAATTAGAACGTCCAGTAGCAGAGAAGTCTAACAATAAACCAGCTTGTTCAACTGTCATATCACGATTAGGGTCTTTTACAACCTTAAATTCAATTTCTCTCTTTACGAACTTCTCGTCAGTTTCACCACAAGAAATCTGATAACTATTTAAAGCATTCATTTCTGCGTCTGCGATTTCCCAATAATCAAATTTAGAGAAATCTTTTACTTCACGAGGAGAACTTTCTAATTCGATATTATTTTTATACAAATGCACCTTAGTGGAGTTTGTATTTGCAGGGTCCCACACTAAGAATGGAATTTGAATAGTGTCGTAATTATAATATTCAGCCTTATAATCACCTAACCAAATTACAGGTTTAGCATTTGAGTTACTTGTTTCAATAACTGCAATTTCATACTGTAGAGGAGCAACTCCTAAGCCTCTCTTAGGATTGCTGGAAGTACCAACATTCTGCCACAACTCAATACGAACAGTGTGATATCCATGAGTAGCTTTGTCTGGACCTACTGTGAATGTCTGAGTACTATTTGCCACGTTTGCTTCAACAACGCGTGTCTCCAAAGGAGTATTCATATCATCATAGTAGAAATCTAGAACTTTAGATAGAGAACCAACAACTCCACACTTGATTTGGAATTCGGATGCAGGATATCTAGTTGCTGGATTGTAACCAGAAACCTGAGATAACTTCAAAGCTGAAGTAGATAAGTCAACAGTTCTAGTACGGCTTTTTTCGTCATGGTTTGCACCCTGAACGTAAACAGACAATACGCTAGAAGCAGACTCTCTCAGCAGAGAACCGATTTCAATATAATCATCAATAATACCAGGGACTCCTTCATAATCGGAATCGCCAGTTTTATAAGTACGAGTTTGAGTGGTATAATTATCAATAACCTCATCGGAAATGCGAGTACCCAAAGAATAAACGACATTCAATGTAGTATCTACAGGAGTCACACCATCTGCTTCTAAAGCAGATTCTGCATGAATATGGAAATAAGCCTCTTGACCATTAATAAAATTAGTGTTATCAAGAGTTAAAGTGATTGATGGACGAGTTTCAGTAGAACCTCCGGGTCCAACTCCACCTGTACCGCTAATAGAAAGCAATTCACAAGTATAATTTTCTTCGCCGACTAATTCGACCTTATAGAAACCACCATCGGAATTTAAGATTAAGTCGCCCTTTTTAGGTTCGCCCTTAACTGCTGTCTTAGGCAGTGAAGCAAAACCAGTGTTTTCATTTACTTCTGGTTTTTCAACTTCGCCATAATAAATGGCTGCACCAGCAGAGCCCATAATAGTTCTCTAGCCTTGGCTATCGACATAAATCTTACCTGAGTCAGTAGCAAAATAAACCAATCCATCTCTAATTTCAGCACGCTGAATCTTGCTATCATAACCACGGACTGGAATAAATTTTACGCCATAATTTTCACTCATTTATTTAAACTCCTTTCTTTCCTTTATAAACAAAAAAATAGGTGAGAAGAATAATCATCTTCTCACCTATTAGATTATCCTCTATGTTTAATTAAAAACCGAAATAACCTTATTAATACCTTTTGTCCTCAAATTAGAACTTGCCCCAAACAAGTGACATCTGAACTGTAGTACCGCTATTGGAAATCTGCAAGTTAGTATTTTGAGATTCAATAGCAAAAGTAGCAGTCTGTTCACCCATGCCCTTGTTACTAGAACCAGTTAAACCTGCAGTTAAAGATACAGTAGCTTTAGTTTTATTGGTGTCGGCTGATACAGCAGAAGAGAATTTAGTTAAACGAGCATTAGTATCGTAAACTTTAATAGTCTTAGTGTAAACCTTTTCAATATGGCCATAAGCGTCTCTATCAATACCCTTTTCACCCTGAGAAGCATCAATTACAGTAATAGTCTCAGACTTCGCAACGTAATCAGTACCATTGGAAGGGTTGTTTAGATTTGCACTTCCAGTAGCAGGGTCATTTAGAGTCATGGTATTGTGGTTAACAGTTAAAGAAATAGATTTAGAAGCGGCGTCAGCGTTAGGGCTAACAGTAATACCAGCGCCACTTAATACCTCAATAGCACCGGCATTTACACCAGTTGAAGCGCCAGTCTTCTTCTCTAATAACTGAATACCTTGAGTCTTTAAGGCAACTTGATAAGTAGTATCTTCATTACCTGAAGGAACATATCCCCACTTAATAGTGGTAGTACCTTCACCAGACTGGGCGATAATTAAATCACCAGGCTGAACCTCTACCAATTCACCAGTAGCGCTAACATTTGCAGCAATTTCAAAGTGTGCGCCAGCCTTATAAGTCCAACCATTCTGAACTCCAGTAGCAGCAGGTACAGAACTAACAACGCCCTTATATTCCATTGCATCAAAGTTCTCGCGAAGCGCATCAACCTGAGCTTTGGTATATACGTCTAAAGTAGCAGTACCATTTACAAAGTGAACAGAAGCGTTACCGCCATCGCCATATTTGATAATAGGGTCAATCTGTCCGCCAGAGGTTCTATTAGCAGTATCTTTTGCCAAGATTTGGAAACCTTGAGCTAATGCAGAGCCACCATCGTTATTACCAGCCAACTTAGTGTCAGCAGCAACGATTTCAATTGCGCCGCCATCGTCTGCGATAGTTACGTTAGTACCACCCTTAATAGCAACAGCACTCTGCTGAACACCAGCTTCATTAACCAATTTAATAGTTGCTGCATTATCAGCAGAATTTACAGTAGCAGCTAACTTAGTACCGTATACTTCGATACTATTTTCAGAACCTTCGACAATGGTAATACCATTCTTACCAGTTAATTTGAAAGCAAATGCTGGCTTACGGTTTGCGCCACCTTGCTCAGTTAGAGTAGTAGTGACAGTTACAGTACCCTTTGCATCATCTTCGACTAAACCGCCGTAAGTGTAAAGAGTATCAGTATTAGCATTAATTTGAATCCAGTTTTGACCATTGGACACAGCCAAAATAGAATCAGCAGTAATATAAACGAATTGACCTGCATTTAAAGCAGTGGCAGTAGGTAAAGATTCAGTGTTAGCGTATGTAGTAATACCCTCATTAACCGCCTCAATACTACCATCGCTTAAACCAACATACAATCTATGAGTATTATTGGTTAGATAGAAAGTACCACTTTCACCAGATTTAGCGACTCTTTTCGCGTCTAGGGCTTCCTGGGTACCATGTAAAAACTTAATTTGAGAGTTGTCAGAAATAGTAATAACATCTGCCATTGTTTTTATCCCCTTTCTTAAGCATTAATTTCAATTTGTCCCCAAGTAATTGCTTCTTGAATTTCTTTTACTTGAGTGTGTAGAGTTTTTGTACTCTGTTGTAATTCTGCCAAGTTACCAACTGTCGCTTGGAAAATTTCAACAGTTACATATTTATTTAAATCTATTGCATCTACTTTATTTTTCAATGCGGTTACTGTATTGTCCAAAGTAGTAATTTTACCACCCTATTCCAATACAGTAGAAGATAGATTTCCAATAGTGATTCCGTGCTCTGCTAAAGTGTCTGCATTCGCTTGTACTGCAACAACTAGATTATTAACTTTAGCAATTAAGCCAGGAGCGTCTCCAACTCCATTTAAAGCTTGTTCAATAGTTAAAATTCTATTGCCGTGAGATTGAACGTTTGCAACGTTTCCTGTAATGATTTGGATATATTCATCAGTAAAATCATTAGAAGACAATCCCTTACCGGCCTCTTTACTTACCTTATCATTTAAAAGGTCTTGTAAATTTTTAACCTGCGCAACAGTAATACCATTTAATTTTAATTTTCCATCTTCAATGGCAAAGTTTTCAGTATCAACAGAAGAAATAACATTCTTTTGCGCTCCCTCTTCAATACCTTCTAATTTTTCAAGGTCAGCATCAGAAATTAATCCCTTTCCATCTTCCGCATCAACTTTACCATCGAGAGCTGTTTTTAAAGTATCTTTAGTAACATAATTACTTAAATCAACTTCCCAAGAACCAACTTTTTCAATATAACGAATCTCGTCGCCACTTTCATCCGTAAGAATGATAACCATATATTCATCATATTTATCAGCGGTATCTTCTGGAGACACCAAGACCATATAAATGAATTGGTCGGCATTAGGAGCGTTAATATCAATATCGTTTCTTGAATCAACAATAACTCTCTTTAAGTGTGCCGCATTGGCAATTTTAGTATCTACTTCTGTTTTAGTATAAGTATTTTGTTTTAAATCAGTAACTGCAGTTTGCAAAGTTCCTAACTGACTACTTACACCCTCAATAGTAGTTGGGTTTGGTTCATACCAACCTAAAACTAATTGACCATTTTCTAGAGCTGCTTTTGGCTCTAATCCAGGAATCCAAGGATGTTCATCATCAACATCTTGAATAATGTAATGAGCATCTTCTTCATCCGTAGCGGCAATATATTTATAATATTTAACTCCCCAGTTTTTTAAAGCAACAATATCATTGCTGATTATAACTGAAGCGTCGTCTCCCACAAGGGAAGGAATATCAATTGAGGCTCCAATCTCTTGTAAATCGCCTGCAGTATTTAGAATAATATATGCAGTTGCTGTTCCTGCAGTCTCATCAACCAAACCTAAGATTTGACCAACATAAGCGACGGGGTCAGATTTTGCATATGCTTCCATCTCTGCAAAAGAATACCAAATTTCACTCTTATCTAGTGGAATTGGATTACCTCTTGCAACATTCATAGGAAGGCCCATGAAGTTGCCGTCTTTTTTAATTACAGCCATTTTTCATGTCCTCCTTATCCAATAGTTAGTGCATGAACTTCAGTGCTTGCAATTGAAGCTGGTTCATAAATCCAAATGTTATAATCTATAGCACTATAGCCATTTGCGCCCTCTACTTTAACAGTAACTGCCTATTTTTTGTAATCGGCTGTTGCATCAGCATTCATACTAGAAGTAATAATTGCTGATTTCAAACTCTTCCCAGAATTTGCGGGAATCGCTAAAATGTAACGCTTTACCCCAGCCAAATCTGCAGCGGCCCAAGTAATAGTAGAATTTACACTTTGCAAATTAGTTCTAATCCAATCAGAATTTAAATTTGCTCCAGTAGCATCCATACCACCAAACATCTTACGATATCCAGTAATCTTATTAGAGGTTGCTTTTGAAGTGGTTCCACTTTTAATTTGCTGCTCCTCACAAGGATTGCCTAGATTTGTAGATGGAACAATACCATCACTATATTTAGCAGTTGCACTGATTGTATAAGTCATACCATCTGTAATTTGGATTTCAGGCATTTTACCACTTTGAGCGGTTGATGTCTTTTCCAAGCTATCTGTTATGGACCAAGAAGTTACTGTAACTCCAGTGCTAGTATTATAAGTATAAGAACCAGAATTAAAACTTAGCGAATAAGCTGGCTCTAATTTAGTACCAGCTTCATAAGATTGAGTCGTAGGAGTATTAAAACTAATAGAAGGATTAGTTTTAGTAGGTTCGATTTCTTTAGCAAAAATACTTGCTAAAAACTCTCGAATATTTTTTCCTGCGGCATCAACTTCAATACTACCGCTAGAAGGAATCTGAACAGTTCCTATAGGGGTTGTAAAAATAAAATCTTCATCGAAGTATACATTTTCTGCGTTGTAATTGCCGTCCATCGCAGCCCAAGCTGAACCTGTATAAACATAAGAAGTATGCTGCCATCTATCATCAGTAATAATATCTTTAATAATAATAATATCACCAGGACTTAACAATATATCAGCAGTGGCTTCATCAATGATGTCTTGATGCATCACTGAAGCGTCTTCGTTTTCAATAGTCCAAACGTTAGCTTTGTTTTGGATATCGGCCCAAGTGCCATCGCTACGTAAAAATAAATCAGTTTTTCCAAGAGCTGGGGCAGGGACTAAACCCGCTATACCTGCGGCATTTTCAGAGGCGCCAATGAAAACAGATAAAGCTTCTTCAATAGTCGCGTCAACCCATATCTTTTGGGAACTGTCATATACTAAAATAGATTTATTTTTTAATTCTGTACTTAGTGAAATGTCAGTTAAGTCACCCAAGACGAGTTCACCAACATTAGTAGAACTACCGCTACCCGCAATTAGCTTTTCACCCAAATATAATTTAGCTTGAGCAGCATCATCATCATAAATGAAATATAATGTGTCAATATTTGGTTTTTGCGGGCTAGCTAGTAGCATTTCATACGCTTTGGGCGTACCACGCATAAACTTTACATAATTCGCCAAAATATTCTCTCCTTTCTTAAAAGTATCCTATATATTAATTTCTTAAAAGAAAGAAATTACACATATTAATTTCTTGCTGGAGGGTCATAATCTGAAAACTTACCATCTAACCAATCTTCCAAACCATTAATACGAGAATAAATATTTCGCATTTCATTACCTAAATCTGTATCGTCATCAATCATTTTCTTTAATATATCACGGATACCAGCAGATAATGAATAGGTTCCAGTAGTTCCAAGATAAGCGCGAATCCAAGCCATGTAAGAATTGGTGCTACTTTCTGAATATTCAGAATCAGAACCGATTCTGTCATTAGCTTTATTAACATTTTTATTGATGTCATCAATAGTGCCTTCAAGCTCTGCTAAATCATCTGCCAAAGATTTCATTGAGTTTTGAATTTCTTTAACAGTATTCTCTAATATTTCCAATCTTGAATCAACTTCACTAATGGGAAGCTAATAATAAATTTTTTGAAGAGAAACTAAGTGTCCTGCTTTATCATATACGGTCTTATAAGTTGAAATATAATCACCAGGTTTCAATTCTACTTCAACTTGATACTAGGTACCGTCTTTTCCTCCTTCGTATAAGAATGGAGTAAAATCAGGCGTCTCATTAGCAGTAAATGTGGTCTTATGTTGGAAAGTAAGTTTATTTTTCTAATCATTTAATAGTAATTCAATTAAACCGTCTTCATTAGCAAAATGAAACTTTTTATCGTTATTTAAAATCAAATCATTGCCAACATCATTAATTTGGATAATTTGTTCTGGCATTTTAAAATATCTTGGTTCTAAATAATCTTCTCCAACAAAATGTCCTGCCTTATCAAAGGCAGGACAAGCAATTTTAAAACATTCTCCGCTTTTTAACTCTTCAACTTCAGAGCCTTGCGGAGGAACAATAATGTCAAAAATTGGTAATCTATAAGGATTTACTGTGTCAGGAGAGTTGTGGAAAATTGAGACACCAGTATAAGTGGTTCTTTCATCACCCTAAGAATCTATTGGACTAAACTTAATCCAATGATTTGCAGCATTAAATCGAAAAGTTGCAAAATCTTCACTCGGCTGAATATAAGCTTTTGTATTAGATTCAACCGTTGCTTGATTCTCATGGTCAGGATTTTCATTGAATAAATTATTAGCAGAAAAATGTTTATTTTCTAAAGTGAAATTTAGGAAGAACTATTGAAAGTCTTGCCATCGCATCTAACCGTAAAAGCTACTCATTCGATAGTACCTCCTTCATATACAATATCAATAATAATACCATTATCTTCACTTACATGAGACAATGTATCATCACTAAACATAATACTTGTAATATATCCATATCCACTTACATCAATTTCATAAATGCCCGTTTTGCCGATTTGAATCGAATTATCGGAACGATTTAAGAAAAATGTAGTTCCAGGAGAAGCCTGTAAACCAAGATGAGTGATAGACCCTTTTCCGGAATGAATAAAAATCTCTCCATTTGTTAGCATTTCTGCATTTAAAGTACTAGGATAATTTTTATCTGAATTTCCGTAATAACGATATTGGTATATCTTTTTCATTAAACCTCTCCTTCCTTAAAAGAATATTGTCTGTGCGGCTTTTGTAGTTGTTAACTACATTGTACCATTATAGGCTAAAGGAATTGTAATTTTACTTACAATATAATCTCCGTCAACTTTTGTTTTTGGGTCCGAAATATGAATGCGCACATTTGGCTATAAATAATAAATTGGAATTGCTGTTACAGTGGCGCTCTCAGTGCAATATCCATGATTATAAAGAAGTTCATCTAGACGCTCTTTTGCGGATTTGCCTTGAGCACTAATCGTAAACATTTTATCCATTTCAAATTCTGGAACTTGAATATATTTATAACCAGATAGCTTTTCGTCTTCATTAATATTTGGAGCGAAAACAACTTGTGGAGTTTCCCTAAAATAAATGGATTTTACTGTATTTTCATTAATTGCTTTCGTCCGTGCTCCAATAGCTCTTACGCTATATTGGCTCAGTTCTCCAGCAGTATCTAAAAAATCAAACCAATAATTTAGACTGCCAGGATTTACAAAAACATTTTTATGCCAATGTAAACGAGACTCATTATAATATTCCATATAGATATTGGCGCCAGAATCTCCAGTGACAATAAAATAACTATCATCAGGAATAAAATAAATAATATCATTCTCTGCAATCAAAATAGGTTCATCATTATCATCATAAAGAGTATCAATCAAATTTTTTGGTACTATAAATCCAGTACCACTAGCTTGAAGAGTGATTCTTTGATGGGAAAGACTATGTTGACAAGTGTAAAAATTAGCATTTACCTTTGCCAACTCTTCTGACTAATAGTAATTAGTAATATCGTCAGAATAATTATCAAGACTTTCTTGCTTTTGCTCAAGAAGATATTCTTTTTGAGATTTCTAATGTTTTGCTTTTGTGTGACTGTCTTGAGCCGCCAAAAGGTCAACAGTAATAGAATCTTTTGAGCTTTGAGTGGTTGCAGTATTAAGACTATTATTTAAACGAATAATCTCATTCTCATAGTTCTTAATCTATTTATTTAATTTTTCTATTTGTGATTTTAAAGTATCAGTCTCTTCAGTTAAAGTAAGAATTTTATTTCTTAATTCAGGATTAAATAATTGACGCCAACAAACTTGGATATCTGTGTAATATTGCTCATAACCTGTGCGGCCTGTAGGATATCTCTCAATATTGGCTTCACGCACACGAACCTCAAAGTCACTTAAAGTATTGTATTTAAAATAGTCTTTAGCCATCTAAAACAACACTTCTCGCCAATCTAAAACATAAATATAATTTGGCTTTCTAGCATAATTCGGTTCAGTCGTATATGTAATAGAAATGGGGTTTTCTTCTAAAGTAGTTCCATACTTATCATTATACTCCTTAACTTCTTGCTTATCAAAGTCAGTTAAAGAAATTGTTGTATATGCAATGGGTTTTTCATCAATAGCATAACGTAAATGGATAGGAATATTGGCACCGCTAACGCCAGTGCGCTCACCCCAAATTGAATAATCATTTCTTAGATTTAGTAAATTAGGATTATTATTAAAAGAAGTAATTAATTCACTGCCACTAAAAGTATAAGCAGCAGCTCCACTCCATAACAATCCATCAGTAATTGCTTCTCCTCCGTCTTCCGTGGGAGACCATAAAGTTTGGACAAAAGACTGTTTCTTTTGAAAAATAAAACGTCCATCTACATCATAGAAATATTCAAATTCCACTAACATATTTTTAATTTTATCTAATACTGAGGTAATAGATTCTCCAACATTAGCAATTAAATCTCCTGCATATGTCAGCTCAGTTGTTCTATATCCTGCAGTATCACCATATTCAATTTTAGTTAAACGATATCCAATACCATCATCATCATAATATGTCATTGGCTAAGCTGGATGAATACCTTCAATGAGCTGTTCAAAATGAGCTTCTGGAATATCTTTTAGATATACTCTCGCTGCATCATTTCCAATATCTTCTTCACGCTCATAAAAATACATATCCCAATCCATAAAAGCAATATTACTATAAGTATTGCTTTCTTCTGTACGATACATAATCAAAGGCATATTCTCATAACGATATTCTAATAATTCGAGACCAAGAGTATCTAAGTCTTTAATTACAATATTATGATATGGTTCTCCACCATAAGCATGAACCATATTACGAATAATTTCTGGAATTGGAATCGGTCTAATAGTCCAAGTACCTTCGCTGTCTTCTTCTTCAATGGTTCCAAAATCTGTCTAAACACCAATAGTACCACTAACTTCACCATTTAAAAGACACATTTTATCTTTGCCCTGTATTGAAATATTAAAGTTATTGGTAGCTCTAGATGTATTAAAGGAAGTTATGACATAGATTCCTTGGTTAAACCAAATAATCTTTGGAAAATTTGAATTAATATCATTTTGAAGTCCAATTTCAAGCTTAAATTTTGTATTTAAGCCCCATAAATAATTAGAATAATCAAAATCTTGAGCTACAATTGAAAGAGAACAGGACCTGCGGACCGCAGAGGCCCCATCTAAATTAATGGAGCCCTGGGTCACACGTCCTTCAATACTTTCAATGGGAGACTCTTCAACGTTTAATGCAGTAACTCTTGCATAAACAATTTTATTTCTAACTTTATCTAATTCTAATAAAAAATTTTTATCATAAAGCATAATAAGTCTCACCATCCATTTGTAGTTTTTCTAAAATAAAATTTAATTGATTTAAATATTGATGATAAGCTTGTTCAGCGTTAACTCTAGTACGCTCAACTTCACTGTCAAATTTACTTCTACCAGACTTTAATAAAGCCGTATAAGTATTTTGTAAATTCTTCCAATTATCATACTTATCATTAAGCTCACTAAACTGAGCATTTTCTTCAGCTTCATAGTGAATAGTGTTTAAATTGTAACAAATTTCACAAACAACACCAGACCCTATATGTAAACTTTCTACACTATCTAAATCAAAATATAATTCATATCGTCCAGTAGTGATAGGAGCCATACCTCCAGACCCCCCTCGCAGACTTAAATCAACATATTCTTCTTGCATTGGGTCAATACCATTATTAGGTTTTGCATTTAGCTTTAAACGATAGTCTGGATTCGGTAATTTAATATTATTACTAGGACGACCGCTATATTGAGTGTTAGGTTTCCATGTACCATTTTGCTGAGTGTATACATTATAAATATAAGTATCATCCCACTGACGCACTTCGTAATCGCACTTGGCCGTTTCATAATATTTACCGTCTTTTTTAAATACATTGGTAATTTCTCTAGCTTCAGCTTTTAAATAATAGAATTTTCCAATAGTACAGCGGGGGATTTCGTCTTTACCATATGCCTTTTGAGTATTAGTAGTTAAATCACGATATCCCAAACCATTTTTAATGGTTGGAACATAGTTAATATCAAAGCTATCAACTCGATAAGAGGTCTGCGGATGACCAATAATCTAATCAACTACTGTTTCTCTTGTGACACTAGAAATAAGAGAGAAGGCTATATCAGATGTGTCATAATAACCATATAAAATCTTACTTCCAACGTCTGGAGCACCTTCTTGATGAGTAACTGAAATAATTGGATTATTTTTTAATACATCCCTATCAAACAGATATTGGCTAGTAGAGTTACCAACATCAATAACCTGATGGCTTCCATTCGCGTAACTAATGCGCAAAGCCCAATGACTCCACTAATCAATTACTGCGAAATAATATGCTCCGCCCTCAATGATAATTTGACGATTATCTTTATCTGCAAATACATTATTGCAATTTAACATTTTAAATTTTAGCTCTTGATAACTAGTATCAAGACCATGGATAAATTTATATTGTTTTAAATTCGCATAATTATAATCTGCAATTTCATAGGCAGTACACTGGAACGTGTGAAGCATTCGGCTAAGCTGGTCATTAGGAGTTAAAGAAATATTCATTAAACGAACAATGAAATTTCCTTCTCCAGGAGAGCGGAACAGTTTTGGCTGACCATCAGTTAGCCAATTTAACACTTCCATTTTAAATTCACGCTCTTTACGGAAATTATTGGCGGAAAGAGCCGTAGGGGAACTTGTTAATTTCTTTTCCTGCTGTGCTCGAGCCTCATATTCAGTAAGTCCAGTATATGCAACCCACTCATCAGGGCCATCTGTACTATAAGGAGGATGAGCTGTATGTTGACGCTGAGGCTGCTCTTCTTGAATGTAATCTACGAATAAAGCATTTTCATCACTTAGTAAAGTAATTAAACCAGAAATTGGAAACTCTCGATATTCAACATTACCATTTCTGAAAATAAATGGATATTTACCACCGATAGTATCAATTTTTGACTCTAAAACATTCTTTTTAAAAGAAGAGACTTTTGGATTATAGCGGATTCTTAATTGTCTTTTTCCGTCATATAAAAAAGCATCTTCGAAATCAACTGGCAATCCACTAAGAGTGGGAGAACCATCAATTTCTTGCAAATAATGCCAATCCAAATTTGTATTCTCAATGGGGTCTTTGGCATTTGCATTCCAGTTTTGACGATTAATATCGTCATCTCTTTCATCGGCTTCGCTAGTATAATACTTGCACTCCAAACGGTTGGAATAAATACCTTTTGAATTATAAGCCTATACTGCATATTTATAAGAATATCCTTGTTGCACTGTAAAGTCTTTCCACAGTGTCATTAAAGGATAATTGTTAATTAAAGTAAAACGATGAATTTCATTCCAACTACCAAATCCATCTTCACTAGATGCGCGCACTAAAATAAAATTACCAGTAATGGCTTTAATGTTTGCATCTACGTCTTTTGGCATTATATGCACATGAACATAAGCATCATCCTCGTGAAGAGTAGCAATAAATTCTGTATTACGAGATACTAAATCCAAAGTTTCTACTGCCATAATGCCATATGCAGCAGTTTCTATAGTTAATCCATTAATTGTGGTAATTTTATAACAAATACTGTATTGACGCTCATTAATTAAAGTTTTATAAGAAGTCCAAGTATCAAAAGATTTCCCTCTATCAATATCAGTATTACTATTGTGAATCATGACCCCACTTGTATCATGCAAAGTACCTGTCTCAACGTCATAGATATCAAACTGATATGAATATACTTTTTCAGTAACATCTTCTGTTTCATAAGTTCCAGTATAAACATATTGAGCAGAATTGCTGCCTTCAACGAGGTCTGCAATACCAACAACAGGAGTTGAAGTAAATTTAACAATAGTTACATCAGAAAAATATCCAGTAGTATTGTTGGAATCAATGAAAGCTATTTGCGCTTTATAAAATTGTCCTGCTATTGGATTAAATTGATTTTTTGGAATTTGGAATTCTGCGGCGGGCGTTCCCGTTTTAATATAGTGTGTAAGAACATTACCTTTAAAACCGTCTAATAGCACCTTACCTGTTGAAACCGTCTTTAAAATTAAAGAGATATTATTAGTATCTTTTAAATCTACCCAGCTAACAGCTTTATTTAGCTAAAAAGGAATAACTAAAGTGACAGTAGTCTCAGATGTGCTTTTATCTGGTACTAACTAAGCGGGCACTGCAGAATCAACATAAGGAGGATATAATTTTGTATTAGCAGCCATAATAAACTCCTTTCTCTCATAGTAATTTAGGCCAGGTAAATAATTACCTGGCCTAATATTTATTAATCAATCATAAACATTAAAGCTTCCATCTGAGCAGTAGTTAAATTAATATCATCAGGCATACTATCGATACTAACCTTACGGATATCAACTTCCTGTTCAATATTAAATAAATCCATTAACTCTGCATTAGCAGCTTCGATTTTATCATCAGGAACGATAAACTGATTAGACTCTTCATCCAACTGGCCATAATTCTGGACAATAGCAATACGAGAGTTATCAATGTCCTGTGCTAGAGTCATTAGAGTAGCTTTATTCTTCTGAATAAAGAAATTAATCTTTACAGGCAGATATTGGCCTCCATCCTGAAAAGCTTCACTCATTGCTTTAGCAATATTATAAATTTCAAAATTTGTCATAGTCATAACCTTTTTCTCCTTTATATATTAATCTTCTTCTATCATAAATAGAAGAGCTTGCATCTGTTTGGGAGTAAACTCTAATCCATCAAATTCAGATATTTTTAATGTACAAATAGGAACATCAATAGAGATATTTAATAAATCTGCCAATTCCTAATTAACTATTTCTATCTTATCTGGTTCAAAAGAGTAGGTTCCTTCACTTTCATTTATATTACCATATTGCAATATAATATTTAATCTAACACTTTCAATCTCTTCTTTTAATTGAGCTAAGACATTTTTATTTTTCTAAATAAAAAAATTTAATTTAGCAGGGAAATATCTTTCTTCTTCATTAAAAGCCACATTTAAAGCATTAGATAAACCATAAATTTCTGCATTTGTCATTTTCATTATGCGCTATCTCCAGTTCCAGTATTTTCAATTTCTGTTGCACCAACAAGTTTACCTTTCCATCGCTCAACATAAGCCAATTCAAATGTTCTCTAAGTACCACCTGTAACAACAGTGGTAGAGACGTCTTCATTAGAATGGTTTTTATAATTTATAGTTGTTGTACTTAATGCAGATATATAGTTAGTACTACCCTTTGGTCTCCACCACATATCTCTAATAGTAACTTCCTTAACTGATAAATCATAATCTCCAAATTGCAAAGAAGATGGTAAAACGACTCCATCGCCAGATAAACTCCATCCGCTACCAGAAATACTACCGGCTGAAATCGTACAACCACCAATAGTTCCACTGGTAATGGTAGCACTATATAATGACATATAGCTTAATGAACCAGAACTCGCAGTAATATAACTAAATTTAGCTCGTCCGCTTGCGTCAATGCTCCAAGGAGAGGCGGAACCACCATATAAAGCTCCATCCCAACCGACTCTGAAGTTTCGTAAACCAGTACCATTATCCGCGCCTATTTGTAAAGGATATTTCGATTGAGTAACATCAAAAATAGCAGACTAATTAGTATTTTTATTCATAATAATACTACCTTTGGCAACATTAAATTGCGTACCTGTCTATGTTCCTCCTGTTGAAACTTCAATCTCTTTTTCTTCCAAAGACCAAACATTTTTATCTTCTAAATATTTTGAACACCAGCGGCTACCACTTTCTCCGATAGAATTATCAGGAGATAAAGAATACCATCCATCTCGTTCACCGTAAATACGAACAGAAGAGCCTCCAGCAAGCGCATCATCTGCGATGGCATAACTGGTACTAGGACCTTTACGAATGTTTAAAGCGCTTACGCTAGAACTTAAAGTTCCTATTGTTGCTTTTTCAACTTTTGAAGTTTTTGTTGATTTCCAGTTTTTGGAATTTAAATAAAAATGCTATTCACTAACTTCCAACATAACTGTATCGTAGGTGTCATCAACATACTTAAAAGTTAATTCTGGAGACGTATCTTTATCTCCACTACTAAATTTAAAATATGAACCTACGTAATCTCCAACACCATAACCAGTTAAATTAAAATTATAACCATTTAAATATCCATTTTGTAAATCTAATTTTAAGCCTTTTAATCCTTCTTCATCATAGTCATCTGTCTATAAGAAAAATTCTTTTGTATCAGCATAAATAATAGACTATAATTTACCACGAATGTCAAACAAGAAATTATATTTATCATCCTTGTCTGCATAAGTTCTAAACTTCATACCAGGATAATAATATTCATTGCCATTCTTATCTGTTAATCTATCTCCAAGAGTATATCTTGAATAAGTATGAGATTGAATATAAAAATCTTTTTGACCAGCATAAATTAAGTTACATCCATCATTGTCTTTTACAACGAAGAATGGGTCTGCTTCTTCACGAGAATCGACGAACACATTTTTAGAGGCAATATTTAAATTAAATGCATTAATGCGTCCGTTCGTTAAATCCAGTAAAAATCCTGAACCCTATCCGCTTGGTTCACCATCTTTTAAATTAAAACCGCTATAAGTAAAATCATTAGATTTTAAATAATAGCCAAGAGATAGATTGGGACCATCTGGCTCGGCCCAATTTTTCTTATCAAGAGCGGTGGCGCCCTCTTTAAAATCAATTATATCGCCAGACTGTACATATGGATATTTTGCAAAATCAAATGCAGTTCCATCTCCGATGTTAATAATTCGTTTACCCTGCTCACTAACTACATAAAAATATGGAGATTTAACATCTAAGTGAACATGACTTTGATGACCAACCTGTGGGTTTCCTGAATTATCTACTTCTTGAAGAGCTTTACTCAAAGCTCCATATCTTTCTTTATAATTGGCTAATTCGCCCTTAATACCATCATAAGTCTCTGCTAAGATATACTCGTCTAATTCATTTAAAATTGCATTATATTGTTGAACAGTTAAATCATACTATTTTTCAACATCTTTAATTTTTACCTTAAATCCCTGTCCAATTTTTGCAGTCTTTAAGGTAGTCATTGCATAATATTTTTTCTCCGCTTCTTTTTCAGCCAACTCATCAAATATTTTTTGGTATTCGGCTGTTGTAATACGACCTGCGTCTTTAGCTTTTTCTGCTACCTAACGACCTTCCAAATACATATTTGTTAAGTTTTCTGCATCTTTACGAATTTTTTCAAGCAATGCTTGTTGAGTCTCACGAGGAACAATACTTGTATCAACAACATACTTTGTAGTTTCAACAAGTTCAGAAGTTATTTTGTCAACTTCATAAATCTTAGCATCTAAAATTTCTGCATAATGGTCTAAAATTTCATTAGTCCAATCCTTATCGGTATATTCAACTCCGCCTCGCATATCAATATATCCATCGTCAAAATCAATTTTCATTCCGAATGGCGTATCTGCATTTGCAGTATATGAAGCGCTTTGAATAATACCTTCATTACCATCAAATAAAATGCGGCCTCGACCTGATTTTCCAATAAAACCAGTGCCATCGACATTAAAACCAAAACTCTAAGCGCCATCGTTAAAACCATAAATGCCCAAACCAGACTTGTTTCCAGCATTTACAATTCCTGCGCTACCTTCAATGTCACCCATAAGAACACCCTCAAAAGTATTGTTACGAGTTTTACGACCAGCACCTACCAGTGATGATAATATTGTACCATTTTTTTTGTCAATTGTCAAGCTTCCATCCCAAGAGTTTAGCATTGGAGACGGATAGCGATTTTTCAAGATGAAAATAGGCTGCACCCAAATTAAAGAATATTTAGTGTCCCAGTTAGAAGTTTCTAAATCTTTTAACCAGCATTCAACAGAACACCAACAATCCATATTTTCCATATACATATTTGGAACATTTAAGCCAAATTTCTCATTAAGAGTTGGCATATAATTTCTACAAATATTGTAATCAGAATGGAGTTCTTTATTTAGTCTTATTACTTTTCCTTTATCATCTTTTTTATAATATACAATTCGCCATAGAATATCATATTTTAAATCATCAGTAATTTTTCCATTGCGAATAATTTTTTTCTCAGCAAGATTTTCATTTGTATTGCAAGTAAAAATCTTATAAGGGTCTTTATAATAAGAAGGATTACTACCCATACTGTCATAAACAATAGAAGTTGCTCCTTCGATATAATAATTACCTGCGCTATAAGGAATCGGATAGTAAGAAATTAAATTAACATTTCTAGTAGATTGCTTATTAGCATTCTCTGTATCTTCTGCGGCATCACCAAAAGCATCACGATTATATTCATCGGTTTGTGTAGTATATTTAATTGGACATACTGCAGATGCTTTTAAAACGCCATAGACCAGACTATCATTGCCGCTCGCAGGAAGAGGCTCTTTTAAGCTGACTTCTGCTCCAACGATATCTCCAGAAACGCCTTCCAATGGAGGAACATTGTAAGAAGTAGGACCTTCCCAATCAAGCTTAAATTCAGAAGCTCCATTATCTTCAATATCAACCAATTTTGATTTGATTGGAATTGTATTGTTATTGTAGTCATATAATACAATATCTAAAGTTAATGGAACACTTGGAGATACTGCAATTTGAGTAGTTGCTGGTGTAATTGCTAATGTATAATCAGTACCGCTACTACCAAGAGAAGTAAAAGCAAATAAAATACTTGTTTCGAATTCATATTCGTCTTTTACAACTTTACAGAAAATCTCATTGCGGCTAGAAGTTGATAAATAATAATCTTTAATCTTGTAAGTAAAAGTTAAATCATTTTCTTCTGCAACTGTTTTCTTACCAGACTCCACGATATCTTCTGTCTCTGGGTCATCTTCAATATCGACTTCTTTAGCTCCGATTTTTTTATAATAACATGTAAATCCAGTTCTACTACAATCTGGTTTTTCATCATCAGGAATGTTTTTATCAGACGCAAATTTTAATTCATTTACCAAATGATTATCATCGCAAGTGAGCATAGTTGCAGTGTTTGGAATATACCAATACACCTGCGCGTCTGCTAGTGCTTCATCACCAGCCAACAAACCTTCATAATGAACTTCAATCTGGCGTACCTTACTAGCATCAGCAGCATTCACCAAGAAATTATTAATAGCATAACTCTGATAAGTTTCTTGAGAATTTGTGCCATGTGTAATTACAATCGCGCCATTTTTATCTGCGGTTGTTGGGTCAACCACTTCATCAAGATTAGTAAATAAAACTTCATTACTTTCATACATTTCGTGGTTATAGAATAATACGACTTTATATTTTTCTTCTTGGCGTTTTCCATCCATCATACGCACAGCCAATGTATTGGTTGATTGTACTTTATCAGAGAAATAATATTTACCATCTTTGATGACTAAATCATCATATACTGGCAATCCATAATTACTTACATCAATGTGTGAAGGAACACCAAAATCGTCACAAGTAGTTAAACGTCTCCAGTCTGCAGGATACAGTCTATCATCACTTGTATAACCCGGCTCATAACGATACCAGTAAATTGCATAGCGATTATCATAATTGGATAAATCCTTTTTAGTATAATCAACATACGTATAGTTTTTATATGGTCGCAATTTTTTCATATTGGCATTATTATCTTCTGTAATTTTTGCCATTTGAGTTAAATTGCTTTGAATTTGATTTTTAATCTTTTCCCATTTAGCAAAATACGTATCATAAATACCTCGGTATCCGCTATAGGTAGTTTCAATAGTTGTATTTGCTTTTGAGAAAAATGTTGTAACCATTGGGAATAAATCTTTTTCAAAACTATCTTTAATAGCCTTATATAAATCTTTTTTATCCCAAGACTTTAAATCATCGCCCTGAGCAATACTTTTTGCACGCTCTGCCTCAAGCTTCTTCTCATTTTCCTGATTTAGGTAATTATAAGTTAAAAGCTATTCGTATGTATTATACATTTTCTCACGCAACTTGTCAGTTACATCATACCAGTATAAAATATTATTACGAGATTCTGCTTTAATAGAACCATCGGCTTCCTTGGTTGGCGTTAATAATAATTGATTTAAATCTTTTGTAATTGGTCCAATTGAACTTACTCGGTCACGCATTTGTCTTAAAGCCGCCATTAAATCTTTAGTAACTAAGTCAAAAGTCTTAGTCATTACAGGTTTAACTTCCGCCAAATCAGCGGCTAATTTTAAACTAATTTTATCAGACGGCACATTTTCCTTACCAGTTTGAGCAATCAAACGAGTATCAGATTCGCTCTACTCCATATAGTAAAACTCATCATAAGGAATAATTTTTGGTACCATTACATCCTATTGTTTCTTTTGTAAAACATAAGTTTTTTCTACACGGTAATCTAAAATTTCTCTTATTTTACTATCATAAAGAGCATTGATTTCTTCCATTCTCTTTGCATACTGAGAAGATGTTAAACTACCTGCAGTATATTGAGCATTTAATGCATCCAACTCTGCTTTACGTTCAGACTCAACCAATGCTTCTTTTTCTGAGTCTCGATAGTCAGTACGCAAATAATTTGTTTTAACAGTCTGATAATTGGAAATATCACTTGACCTAGCAGTATATTCACCAACAGTAATTTTTTCTGTTTCATATTCATTCAACAATTCAGTTTGTAAAGTAGCAACTTCTGCATCCAACTCATTTAAAGCTTCGCCGATACTCATCATTTCTCCGCTAGCTGTCAATAGTTGTTTTTCGTTTCCTTTACTATCTAAAACAGAAACTAAAATTACTTTATTTTTATTGTCTTTCGCAAATTCTAAAATTGCCTTTTTGTTTTCATCCAAAACATCAGTAGTTACTTTATTCCAATTCTAGTCATATTTGTTAGTATATACAACATTATCACCATTCATTTCAACATCAACAAGACCATCGCTAAAACCTAAATATTGGTTATTTTCATCCTTATTATACCATAAAAAACCAATATTCTTTTCATTATCAGCTTCAGTAACAATCATACGATATTTTGGAGAATTAGTACTATATGCTTGGATTGTGTTATCTTGAATAACAGATAAATCACTACCAAAACCAATTTTAATATTTTTAATTAAAATATTTTCCTTTGGTAATTTCTTATAATCAATTAAAACAGTTTCACGAGTGGCAGAATCATAATATGAAAAATCACCCTTTTGATAAAACCACAAACTTAATTTTTCAACCGCGCCTAATTGACTCAAATCATATTTTCGACTCTGAGGAGTATATAAAATAAAAGCATATGGATTGCCAAACATTTCAGAGCTATCCATAAACACAGAACGAACAATATATTTTTCACTACTTGGATTTAACTTAGTGTATACATCTAGTCTTAATCCAAAAGAGCCAGACCGCATATCATAATTATCCAATAAAGTTTTAAATTGAGCAGATAAACTAATAGTATTATAGATACCACTAGCCTATAAGTCTCGATAAGACTGGTCTAAAGCCAAATCCGCACTCCAAATCGGAATTTCTGTAACTGTACCATTAGATTTTAATCCATATTGAGCAGAAGCTTTCGCCTCACTAATCATATTTCCAGTTACGTCGATAACCGTATCTAGAGGAGAGACATAAGTAATAGGTGTTACAGCATCATCAACAACATATTTACCTACAATAAATTTCTTTTGAGTAAAATCTCCATTCAAAATGGAAACTCTGACACTTTCACCTTTTTTGTACTCTTCTGATTCACTATAGGCTTCATAACGAGTCTCGCCATTATTTGGAGAAACCCAATATCTACCATTTTTAGCATCGCTAGCATCAGTGATAATACAAACATCGGTTTTATCATAACTCATATTCTCAAAGCGTTTATCCATAATAATTTCAAGCGCTTGGAACAGATTATCAACTTCAATTGCCATAAATACTCAAACTCTCCTTTCTCTCCTTAATCTATTATACTATAAAATTTGTGAAAAGTCAATTTTTTTAATTAGACCAAATAGAAAAAAGGGTAGACTATATTTCTATAGTCTACCCTTAAAATTATTTACGATTTGCATATTGAGAAGCACGATTAATAAGAGTATTAAATGCCTCTTCAATCTCATTTCTGTCTTGTACTCCTGGGAAGCTAGCTTCAATATGTACTTGCTGTTCAAGTGTATCTCCGCCACCCATACTTCCAAGAGATGGGCTAGATAAAGCTCCACCTAGCTGAGAGTTCATACTATATAAATCAATAGCAGAAACAATCTTATCAAGAATGTTCATACCTGTTAAGAAGTTATCAGTATCACCCTCGCTTAATACAAGTTCTTTTTTATGTAGCATAGCAAGTTTTCCATAAGAGCCTGCCCAATCACCAGTGTAACCACCAGTATCGAATTTTTTCAATGCATATTGAGACAAATCAGAAATGCCATATCTGGACTGCCAATTACCATTAGGATTAGTATTATTAACCAAATTTTGAATTTCATCTGGGTCAAAACCTTTGCTCTTTAAGTTATTTCTACGAGTAGCTCCAGTGCCCCAACCATAACCGCCATTCCAAATAGCCAATGCAACACCGCGTTTGGTCTTATCGTCATGAGTTTTCTTCTTTTCCTCTTCTTTTGGAGGGTCTTCCTTTGGAGGGTCTTTTTTCTCATCCTCTGGTTTGATTGCAGGGTCCACTTCAGGGGTCTCTGGATTAGTATAATCTTCATTAATTTTCTTTAATAACTTTTCATATTTAGCTATTGTCTTATCAATTTCATTTTGAATACCGATATAAGCTTCACTTAGTGCACCTGCAGCTTCAACTTCAGACATCATTGCTCCGACGACACCACTTTCACCATCTTCACCGATTAAAGTTTCTTTCAACTTGTTACTCTTGGTATCAATCTCTTCAACCTTTTTGCTAACGTCATCAAGTCCAGACTCTTCAAGCACTGTTCCACACACATCAGCCCAGGTTTGCATAGATTCTGCCGCTCCTGCAAAATAAGTATCAACAGAAGCTTTCCAATCTTCGGTTTTATACATCATATCACCGAAGTCAGTACTCCAAGCATCCTTAATAACATTACTGTCGGTGGTTAATGCTACTTGATATAATTCTGAATATTGCTTTAATTTTTCATAATAATAATCCTGAATTTCAGCCTTACGTCTTTGATACTCTTCTTCAGACTCAATTTCACCGTTCATCCACATTTCTGTTAATTCGGTAATAGCATCTTGAGCTTCTTGCATAGTTTCAGCATACTTCTGACTATAATCATTCGCACCCTCTAAACCAAGATTATAAAGGGCATTTTGCTTATCAGCTAACTCCTGTTCAGCTTCACCGACCGCACCCTAATCCGCAGTATAAACATAGCCAAAATTACCTTCACTATCACGCTGTAAACGAACAGTTGATTTAGCGCTTTGAGCCTCTTCTAGTGCAATTTCAGCCAAAAGCAAATCATATTTGGCTTGCTGAATATCTAACTCATATTGACTTAATTTACCCTATTCTTGCATCTATTCAGTTTCACTAATAAAATTAGCTAACTTACGTTTTGCAACAGAATTGGTAGTTTTATCAATTTCTTGTTGAGCTTGACGCATCAATTTATTAGTTTCATAAATTTGATTTGTCGTTGTTAAATATTCTTCTTGTAAACTACTACGACGTTCCATAGAAGTCAACAATTCATCAAATGAAGTTCCACCTGTTAAAGACTCTTCCATGGTCTTAGCCAATCCAGCAAGTTCGTTTTCAACAACCGCTTTCATTGCTTCGGCCCACTCTTCAGTCTTACTTAGCATATTCTCTTGGGCTTCATTCGCGGCTTCTTGAGCAGCAATCCAATTCTTTTTATAAGTTTCATATGCATTTGAACCTTCGGTAGCAGTTGCCATTTTAGCAGCCCATTTCTCAGCTTCTGCATTAGATTTTTCATAAAGCTCTTGCTGAACTTGCATCTCATTGCGCAAATTAGTTGCTTTAGACTGCAAAATCTTACCTTTGGTTGCATAATCTTCCTATTTACCAACAATTTCAAGAATATTAGAATAATGGTCTAAAACAGAATTTAACTCTTCCATTTCATCAGTATACAATGAAATTTCTTCAAGAGCCATATCCATTACTTCGCCATAATAATCTTGCATTGCTTCTTTTTGCTCTTGCAAAGATTGTAAGTTTTCTATGGTTGCACTTTGAGCTTCACGCAAACCTTCTTTATATGCGTCCATAGAAATTTCGCCTGCATAATAAGCTTTTTCAAGGTCTTTTACATAATCTCCCTGATGTTTTAAATTATCGTTATAAATATCAGTTTGACCTGACATATATGCAAAAGCTTCAGCAGTTTTATAAATATTACCTTCGGTTTTACCCAAATAATAATCTAATAATTCAAGTTCAGAATCGTTAATTTCAATTTCATATTCAAGTTTATAATTTAACTATTCATAATTGTTATCTTGCCATTCATAGATTTTATCTTGAATATCATTATCTAAATCTTCAATTAACTCACGAGTTTCATCATATTGGTCAATCGCTTCTTTTACTTTATCAATGCGCTCTTGAATTTTGTCAATCTTTTCTTGTTCTGCTTCAGTAGCATTACCGTCTGCATTTGCAGCATCTATTGTAGAATCAAGCTCTTCATACAAATCAGTTAATATTTCATCATATTTGATAAAATTACCTTCTGAGTCAAAATCCTTATTTGTAATAGTAACGCCAGCTTCTGACTTAATAGTGTCTTTTAACGCCTACTTATCAGTTTTAAGGTTAGCTTGAGCTTCTTCTTTTTTCTTCTTTAATCCATCGATTTCTTCTTTTAAAGCTTTATTAACATCTTTCATTGCTTTTAAACGAGCAGGGCCCCATAGGCGGTCAGCCGCTTTTGAAGCATCATTCATTTTATCAGCAATATCATCAAGCTTATCATCAATTTCTTTATATCTTTCAACGACGTCGGTTTTTTTCACCTTGTCGGCCTTTTTAGGTTTTCCACCTCCGCCGCCTCCGCCTCCGCCGCCACCTTTTTTGGCGCCAGAGCCTGCAGCAGAAGAGCCGCCGCCCTTAAATGTAGTTTTAGAACCATTAATAACAGGAACTTTAACCATGCCGTTTTCATTAGCTTGTAAAGTGGTATCTAATACTGCGGTATAGCTATTGCCTTCACTGTCATTCCAAGTGGTGGTACCACTATTTACCATTTCAGAATATTGGTCTACTGGAATTTCAACATAAGAAACTTCTGGCTCAAAACCCATACCAGCCAAAATACTATTAATAGTATCAATATCTGTACCAGCTGCAGCCATCATTTCTGTCATTGCCATAGCATATCCAGAAGTGTCTAATGAAGTACCAATTTCAATATCTTCCATTTGGAACTGCTCTAGCATTGAAGTCAAGTTTGCTTGCAATCCAGCTAAATCACCATCAAATTTAGTATTATTAATACCTACTTCAGCAATATATTCTTTCGCGAACAAAGGTCCTAAAGCGTCAAGAGCTTCCATATCACCCTTAGCAGCTTTTTCCATAAGTTCCATGGCTTCTGCATTATTTATAAACTTGTCAGAGATTTGTTCAACGTCAACGCCAATAATATCTGCCATGGCTTTTTTCATTTGGCCCATAACTTTGGTTTGCTCTTTTGCGCTACCATTCTTCATAGCATCATTCCAAGAGTCCCAATTATCTACCAAATCATTAATGCCACGTTCCATTTTTGCATGAGCAATGGCAAGTCTATTGGCTTCTTCTCTGGTTTCAACCATTACTTCTTCAGAATTCATCAAAGCTTCTGCATAATCATTTAATTCTTCTGAATCAAATCCTTCTGCTTCGATTTCATTCTCAAAAGCGCTTTGTAAAGCTTTATCATAATTCTCAGCGTCAATTTTACCTTGAGCTAATAAATCGTTTAATTCGTCAACGGATTGTGCGGTAGAAGCAATTTGGTCTCCTATAGTTAATTCCTAAGAATTTACTTCACCAATCATTTGATTAATAGTATCAATCTATTCTTTGGTAAATTCTAAGCTGGTATCTGATAAATCTAAAGTTAAAATTTCATTAGCTCCTTCAATATTGGAAAAATCCATTCCCTCAAAAGATTTTAAGTAATCAACTCTTGCTTTATGGGTATTATCTGGAGCACTTTCTCCAATAGTAGTACTTGTTAAAGTACTCTCAGAATGGAGACCATATTCATCCATTATTTGAGCTCTATTGTTTGAAAAATCTGCTTGCTATTTTAATAATTCATCAATACCATAACCATTTACTAGATTTGCGAAAGCCTCTGCATCACCAATTAATTTCCAAGTACCGTCAGACATTTTCATAAAATAAGATTCTATGTCTATTCCGAGAGACTCTAGATAATCAAAATCTTCTGCAGAAATTGTATCACCTGTTTCAAGACCATCAGTAATCTCATTTATTTTTCCAATAGCTTCCGAAATAGCTGCAGTGGAAACATTAAATATCTTTGGCAACCCGTCAATTTCTGATATGAAACTGTCTAGGGCTTCGCCACTAATTCCATATTCTTTTGCTAAAGTTCTAACTTGTTCCGCGGCATCTTCGGCATTCATGTCAATACCTGATAAACCCTCATAAAACTTAGTTAAACCAGGAAGGTTATCAACATTTTCATTTTCAATATTTCGAAGCTCTTTAAAATTAATCGTATTGCCAGATTCTTCAATTAAATAATCTCCAGCTGCTTCTTTGGCGTCAGCAAACTGTTTCTATTCACCGATGGTATAGCCTTCAGTTTTAATATTACTATTACTTAAAGCAACTTCCTAATCTTGAGTGAAATGCTAAATTGTTTCTCCAGCATCAGCCAATGCTAATCCAATCTAATCTGCAGTAAGTCCAAAAATTTCTCCAACAGCAGCAAGCTAATCTGCAGTTAACCCTAAAGACTCTAAAGCCTCTGCACTAATCTCACCAGTTTCTGCGTTGATGCCAGCCATTAAAGTCTAAATCTAATCGGCTGTCATTGTAGCCAAGAAGTTAGACATTGCTTCTTGACCTCCGCCATTAGTAATGGCTGTAATTAATGCATCTCCAATATTGTTTGCTGAACCTAAAGCATCCGTAACAGTATTCATTGAATTCTGTTGATTTTCTGTTGGAGTTTCACTTCCTCCAAGAGCTTCATAGGCAGCAATTGTAGTAGCAATTTCTTCTGGAGTTAATCCTTCTTCTTGCCCAGTGACATGGAAAGTTCTATTAGCATCATTACCTTGAACAATATTATCTGACCAGTCAATAGCATGTCCGACTGCTGCTTCATATCTTTTTAAAATAGCTTGACCTTCTTGGGTTAAACTGTCCCAAGTATCATGCCCCTTGTCAAAAGCACTAGCCATTTTGCCATCAGTGCTATCAGTACCATATAAATCTTTATAAATATCATGATATGCATTTTCTGTTGCAACAGTTGCAGCATTAACTTCTGCCTCTTTATAGCCTTGTCCAGCGAATTTTTCACTAACAGCTTCCTTGGTCGCATTTTCGAATATCTGTCTGGCTTCACCTGTGGCCTCACGATAGGCATCGGAAATGCCCAATAATTCATCTGCTATATGGCTCCAAGCTTCAATGTAACTATCAACAGCTGCATTATATGCTGCTTCATCAATTTTTAATGTTCCATCTTCATTCCATTGTTGTTGATAATTTTCATCCAATATTGCATAATCACTCTTATTAACCAGTCCTGCTTCGATATCATTACGCATCGCTGCTTCAATAGTAGCTCTGTCAACGTCTCTATTTCCAGTTAAACTATCAACATCAACACCATTCAAGCCATTCATGCCTGCATATCCAGCACCGTAAAAATTTGATTTTGCAATATCAAATTCACTTTTCTAAGGATTGCCTTTTTCTTTAGACAACATACCCTCAGCCATTCTTGAACCATATTCCATGGCCTCAGAAGCATCTTCTTGACCTTTAATATATTCCTCTACTTTATCGTTGTCAAGAATATATGATTGAGTCGCTTCATCCCACACCATAATATCAGCAATTTTTGCTAAATCAGGATAGGTTTCAAGAATACTATCGATAGCAGCTCTAACGCCCTCCATCGCGGATTTCCATTCAGTTGTTCCTACAGTACACTCTTCTAAAGTGGTTTTTAACCCCTTGTATTCTTCAAAAGCGTCTCGCAATCCTTCGGCTTCTTCTTTTGCTTCAGAAGCAGCCTCTTTCATGTTTTCTACATTTTCAGTTAATCTTTCGGTCTTTTCAGCCGCACTTACAGTTGCCGCATCCCAAATGGCGATAACCGCAATAACTGCCGCAATTGCTGCAGCAATTAACAATAAGGGCCACAATACAGCATATTCACTCGCCGCAAGAGCAACATTAGATGCAACCATTTTTAATGCCGCCGCAGCTCCCTTTTCTTTCGCTACGGTCAAAACAGTTTCTGCTAGAGCATCAGCATTTTTAACACCCATGCCTGCTAAAATACTAGCAATTTGCTCTTTATTTGCACCAGTGTTTAAAGCTGTTACAAGAGCTTTAGCTCGTCCTGTTGCCATAGAAGCTAAGTCAGCGTCATTAGATGCTTGCTGTGCAAGAGTTAATAACTCAGTGCTTACTGCTGCAGCTTTAGAGCCATTTGATAACATCTGCAATACAGAATAAGTTCCAGAAATCATGGTTTTTGCTGCGGACAAGCCAGCAGTTAATCCCATAGCGGAAGCAGTTAATTTCTATCCAAAACTTGCACTGTCATCCCCAAGAGTCTTAATTGCATTTGACACACTATTAATGCCCATTGCAATAGTAGAAAATCCTTGGAAACCAGCAGTTAAAATACCACCAATAGAGGCTCCTTTAGCTGCCATTTGAGTAAACTTCTCAATGGTGCTATCTAACAATTGATTATAAGTTGTTTGCGCTCCATTTACAATCTGTTGCTAATCAGCAATTCCTCTAGCACCAGTTTCTAGAGCATTCAAGTGAGTAGTACTGTTACCAGTGGCCTCAGCTAATCCTCTAGCCGCGGTTTCAGTTTTTCTCATTTCTTGAGATAACCCTAAAGCTTTTTTGTCTGTTGAACTTATATTTGAAGCTGCCTCTAAATATTGGTTTGCAATACCCTTAGCAATCTTTTCCTCTTTAGATTTTGCTTTAACTAAATCTTCAATTTGTTTTTGTTTATCTTTTTCGCTAACACCCTACTGGTTTAAAATATTTTCAATTTCTCTATTTAAACTTAAAATTTCTGCATAAGCATCACCAGAAGCTCTCGACGCTTCAGTAATGCCATTAACATGTTGTGAAGTAGCCTAAATTTTACCATTAACATTTTCAAACGTTACTCCAAATTCATTACCCAAAGGAAGTAAACTTTCCATATGAGCTTTCAAGGAGCTAAGTTTTGATTCAGAAGCTTCAATCTCACTAGTAAAAGAAGAAGTTCCATCATCACCAGTCCAAGTCTCTTCATAACCTGCATTATCGTAAAGACTTGTATCTCCCATTGTCTTTAATCTATCTTGCTTAATTTGTAGGATATCAAGCTTCTCTTGTTCCGATTGAACTTGAGATGCTGCCTACAAAGTTTGTTCTTGCATTAAAGACAATTGTTCTCTTTCTGCCTAAGTTAATTTATTTTTAGACTATTCAATTAATGCCTACATATTGTAGACTTTACTGGTATTATTTAAATAGCCTTCAAAAGCAGTAGTTAAATTCTTTGTTTGTAAAGCACCTTCATTTAACTATTGTGCCATTTTAGTAGACTAACTTGCTCCAGTAGACAAATTGTCATTAAAATATTGTACACTTGATGCGGCCGTTTGTGTTGTACTACTAATTTTAGTCATTTCTGCCTAAATATTCTAAATATTAGAAGAAGTAGATTTATCAAAGAAGCCTTTAAAACTAAAATTAGATAAGCTTTCTTTTACGGCTGTACCAAAATTTTTAATACTTAAAACACCATCATTAATACTATTAGTTAAGGATGGACCCATTTTATTAAGAGCAATACTACTAATTAATAATAAGATATTTGGTAATCCACCAATTCCATTAATTAGTACATCAAATACCTCAACAACATCAGCAACAGCATTGGTAACATCAATAATAAATTCTTCTGGAATTAAATCCTAATAAATGCCTTCCATAGCTGCCTTTACTCTCTTATTCGCTGCTTCCCAAGACTCTTCGTAAATGGCTTGCTGTTCCGCAAGAGCTCCACTAGAATTATTAGCAATATCTAAATTGTCTTGCATGAAATCCCAGTTGTTCATTAAAGTCATCAACTGATTATACTGACGAACGCCAGCAACAGTCTGAGCTAAAGCCATCTATTGGTCATTACTTAAAGTCTTCCATTTTGCTCCCATTTCTTCTAAGATGATATCCATATTCTTAATTTCACCAGATTGGTCTTTAATAGAAATACCAACCTTCATTAAAGCTTCAGAATATTTATTTAAGTCCGTACCATCTTCTAAAGTCTCTCCAAGATTTAAACCTTGAATACGAGAAAAAATGGTTTTTAATGCAGTACCAACAACTTCTTCACTCTCTCTAGAGGTAGCAGTAATAGTTGCTAATGCTGATGCAGCATACTCATAACTTAAACCTACTGTTTCAGCAATACCAGCGAATTTTTCCAAACCACCTGCGATTTCATCTGTACTAGATGCTGTTTTCGCACCAAGAGCAGTTAAAACGTCAGCAAAATGCTCATAGGACTCATCGCCCTTTTTATTGAAGTTATTCCAAATTGCAGTTAATTGGTCAGATACAACCTAAGTGCTTTGCTTAGTGACATTCGCCATTTTTGTAACAACGTCACTTTTTTCAGAAATAACATCTCCACTATCACCCTGTTGATAGAATATTAATGCAGCTTTAGCATAAGCGTTTGTTGTTGTACCCAAATTCTTTGCAGCTTTATTGGCCTGTTCAGCGAATTGCGCCATCTCTTCTACGCTCTGTCCGCTAACAATTCGAATATCATTTAGAGATGCATTTAAGTCTTGAGCATATCCATAAGCAGCTTGCATTGCCCCCATAAAACCATGTAACATACTAGAGGACATCTGCCAACGAGCAGTATTTTTTAAAGTAGTCCAAAAATTAGCCAAAAGACCATTGGCCTAGTTAATTTTTACACTAGAAGTAGCAATAGCTCTTTGGACATTCATAAAAGCCTATTCGCCTTGAATACCAGCTTTTAATAAATTATTACCTAAAGTACCAATATCAGTATTGGCTTTTTGTAAACTAGCACTTAATTTAGATAAATCTAAATTACCAGTTTTTGCATTAAAAGCATTGTTCAAATGAGTCTAAAGCTATTTAGCACTATTGACTGCAGACTACATATCTTTAGTAAGATTAGCTCCTTGCAAAGGCTGAATTGAACTCAATTCGTTCAGCGCTTTTTGAAGGTCCGCAATATTTTTCTTAGCTTGACTTGTATCTGCGTTAAATGCTAAATTTACATTTAATTGCTTAGCCATTTATAGAACTCCTTTCTCTCCGATTTTTTATTTTGCAAAATAAAAAATCGGGTGTGAGAATAATCATTTTTATTCTCACACCCGACTATTCCTATTGATATTTAAATTCTGAGCAAAATAAAATAATTTAATTAGCCCAATTGAGTCAAAATACCTTTTAATAATTGCATATTTTCAGGGTCTGTTAATTTAGATTGTAATTCATCAGTATCTAAATTTAAGCTATTATAATCACTTGCAACGTTTTCAAGAATTCCCATCACTGAGTTTCTGTATTTGTAAATATTATCAATTGTTTCCCATACACTTTCCTGAATATCAATCCAGTCTTCTTCGCAAATGGCATCGACGATAGTATCAAAAACCCCTGCGCTAATTAAAATATCATACAGCTTAAATGGGTCTTCTTTCATTTTGTCTGTAAAACTTAAATTAGTGTATGCATACACAACTTCTAAAGCCATATTAAATTTTACTCGCATTGGATTGTAAAATCCATTATCATCAACAGATTGATTAATAATACGAGATACTAATTCAAGTTTTTCATTTAAAGGTAAATATTTTTTTACCTCATAAATAACTTCTTCTCCAGCATTATTTAAATGAATTACTTTTACCACATCATTATTTATTTTTGCTTGAAGTTTTGAAAATGGAATTTTAGCCATCGCTAAACCCCTCCTTTTACTCTATTTTATAATAATATTATATCAAAAAAAAATCTAAATGTCAAGTTATACTATATCTAAACCATTTAGAATTTCTCTTAAATTCTCATTAATTTCTTTTGTTCCTGCGGCCACAAGTGTCTAATCAATACTGTCTTTATTTTGTTGTGTAAACATAGCTTTTAATTCACCTCTATAACTGGTTCTTTTTGCAATAAAAATGTTTTTAATTTTCTCAATTGCATAAGCTATAGTCCTTATATTTGTAATAGTTGCAGTATTAGATTTTAACTAAATATTACCAACGTCACCGCCGCTATAGAATTCATCACTGTTTTGCAATGATAGCATTACTTGTAAAAATTTTACACTAAAACCGCTATCAGCAAGAATCGCGCTATTACGGTTGGCTGGATTTCCTCCACAAGCATAATATGCTTCTACAAAGTGACCAAAGTTAACACCATAACCAGCAGTAATATCTTTTGAATTGTTTTTAACCCACTCTTTAACAGTTGTAAAAACTTTATAACCTCTAGACCACAATGTACTACCATCTGATTTTGATAGTGCTGCTTCTAAAATTGTATTATTATCCATCTCAGAACGCTTTTTAGTTGCATTGTAACGCATATCAAATGCTAGTGATTGTTCTGCTGACAATAATGACATGGCTAAACTATAAGTATCCATTGTAATATTGTTTAATAGATGTTCTTCATCTATTGTATATATTCTAGATGATGAAGACCCTCGTCCTTCAATGGCTACATGATATTCAATGTCAGAATGTAAAATTGTTTTTCGAATAAACATTATAATTTTATATCCTTCCTTGAATAAAGCAATCGCTCTTGTTAAATACTACTAATCTCTTACTTCGTTTATCATCTATCTTCTTGCCGCATTGTAATTATGTTTTGCTTTTCTATACTCTCCAGAAGACTTATCTCCAATACTTTGTAATACACTTTGCTTAGCATATACTTTTTCTCTCAACTATTTTTCTTGAATGAACTCTTGCATTTCTCCTTCTAGCTGTTTTAATTTAGCTAAATAGGTATTTAATTGCTCAATAACTCTATCTATGTCTGCAGACTTTAATCTAGAGCCGCCCTCACTAAAAATATTGATAATTTCCTAAGTAATTCCAGCTATATCAGCAACCTCTAAAGAAATATCCTAAGCCATACACTATCTCCTTTCCCTCCATAATACGACAAAAAGGGGAGAGGTTATTAAAAACCTCTCCCCTAAAAATCAATATTTAATTATTCCTTCTCAGCGAATCCTGTGAAAGGACGAGCACCAGCTACCATACCATTGAAGTCAATAGTATCAGTAGAATGAGTACTTACACGGTCGATAGCGCTATCAGTGTCAGCAGCTTCAATAATCTGAATTGCTGCTAATACCTTCTTAGTGCGGTCGAAACGAGTGTAGTCTGGGAATGCATCCATAGTGAAAGTGAAAGTGGATGGGTCACCAGAAGAAGCCATAGTGAAAGTAAAGTTAGACTGAATCTTGCAGTTAGGAATTACGAACTCTGCAGGCATGTCAACACCCTCAGTATTACGGAATAGAGTAGAAGCCTCTAAGTAATAGTTACCACCGAACTTGTCGGGAGTGATGTCAATCTGCTGAGCCATAGACTTACGAGCAACATAATAGTCAACCAATACAACACAACCAGCATAGAAAGGACTTAAATCATTAGCACGAGACTGATGATTTACGTCAGTGCGGCTTTCATCAGTCCAAGCTGCGCTTAGCTTGATTACTTTGCCGTCAACAGAGCTAGGAATGAAAGGCTCAGTTACGATTTCACCATTCTGCATTAACATAACATAGATGAAGTCCTCGCCAAAACCAGCCTTACCCTGAGCGGGAACATAAGGAGCTTCCTGTAGAGTGATTTCAACATCACCGTCATCAGTAATAACAACTGCGTCAGTCTGCTCAGTAGTATGAACCATAATAGGCTTTGCATCAGTAGCTTCGATTAGACCTGCACCAGAAAGAATCATGAAGCCTGCAGGAGAGATTAGAGCATCCTCCATAGTGAAAGTGATAGTACGCTCACCTTCCCAAGCCATCAAACGGGAGTTACCACGACCGCCCTGTGCATAAACAGTGGTAGCTGCACCTTCCATACTAGAAGTCTTTAGAGTATCGAAATAAATAACTGGCTCATTCTTATAGAAAATCTTGTTACCAACCTTCTGGTTAGCCTTTGCCTTTAAGACAACGTCACAAATTTCGCGAACACCAAATTTCATGGTTTGTATCCTCCTTAAAATTTTAGTTAGTGAATACTTTTCATCCAGTTATCTGGTTGGTTATCCGGTTTACCACCGGCCAAGCGACAACGGACGTCCATATCCCAATTAATATATAGCATATATCTTTCAACAAGGTCATATAATTGGAACATGGTTAAGTCCATAAGCTCCTACAATGGCATTTGTAAACCAACTGTAAGTATTGAAAGATACTGGCTAAATATACTTATATTACTTTGACCCTTTTCTGCAGCGACCTTGGCTCGTCCTTTCATTAGCTTTTCCGCAATTTCACGAGCTTTGGCGTTTGCTGGATTAAAACTTTGCTAATCCATAGGGCCAGTTTTCAGACAACAAATTGAAGTTAATGCCGCTTGCAAATGTTCAAAATTTTTTTCATCAATTTGAATTGTTACGCCTTCTCCACTCAAAAGCACAGAGCGTGGAGTCATCATAACTTTATACTTTGGAAATATCAAAGTAAAAACTTGCTATACAGCGAACTTCTTATCAGCTGCCTCTTTTTCTGACATTATCGTCATAAATATTTGAAAATTATTTGTATCTCTTAAAAGAGATTCGTCCTTAACGAACATGGACTTATTTAAACACAGGCATTGTATACCAGCAAAAAAATCTGCTTCCCCTATAAATGCTATATCTTTGATGCGAGGTTGATGGATAACAAGCTAGCATTCAGGAACGGGATAATCCGTTCCGCACATTAGACTTAATCGAGTATCCATTACTCATTAAACATTGCATCAAAATTTCTAATGAAATCTGCTTCATCAGCAGGATTAGGCATTTTCTTTTTATCCTCTTCTCCGTGGATAGCCTGATACATTAAACATAATCCACCAAATTCATCAGTTAAAATCATTTGATTAGCACCTAAGAATTCCAACTCACCGATTCCAGTTAAATGTTGTCCATTAAACATAGAATCAATTTCAGCCGCAATCTTATAAGGACGCAATTCAAAATCTTTCATTTTCCATTGGTCATAATGACAAATAATGTCAAACTCAATGATATTATCTCTAAACTCGGGATTTTTTCGATTACCAGTAAAATTATCAAAACTAACAATAATATAGTTTAGTACAGAACCATCGACAGTTAGCTTAGGAACAATTTTAATTTGCTCACCAAATAAACCAAGTGTTTCATCTTCAGTAAGATTTGGCTTATTCATACAATCTCGAGTGGTGTAATATAACATTTTTTTCAGACGCTCATTCTTCATAATCATCTGAACAATCAAATTCATATCTTTTTCAGTAGATAAGAAGCTTGATTTTGGATAAGTGTAAACTTCTCTTTTCATATTTATATCTCCTTTTTCACACTATTTTAAAACAACGACTCAACCACAATGGTCTTATTAAAATCTTCACCATACCACAATTCAAATTGTCCGCTATAAGAACTTGTCCATCGCAAACTAATTTTTCTTGGGTCAGTTGGGTCAATGATTAATTCAACTGGATATTTACTATCCACATGCCACTCTTTTGCAAGAGTACCATCGAATTCATAATCATAAGTTTTCTTTACCTTAATAAAGGTCTCTCCAACAATAGAAGCTTCATCAGGAGTGCCTTCATTTGGATTTACTGGGTCAAGAATTAAACCACCAACAATACCATTTTCAATATCGTCTTCTGTTTCATTCGCATAATATTCAACAGCAATAACTTCCAAAACTCCAGGAGTGGAAATCCAGTCTGTTGCTTCTACTCGCCAACAAGTATCATCACCCGGTAAATAAAACTTACTATATCGTTTAAAATAATTCATTGTATATTCATTTTTTGGCATTAGAATACTCAATGAGTGATTAGGAGTATCAACACTAATTCCGTGCTTCTGGATAAAATTAATCTTAGTTTCCACTGGACCACGAACGGCCGCATATGTGGTATGAAGACCATCTTCATCCTCCCAAGCAATCTAATAAGAACACTTACGAATATCCCCACGGAAGTAAGCTAATTCAGTTAAATCCTGTAAATAAATTAACCAATGAGTTCCAGTTCCAACCCACTCAAATACATCTCCGCATTTAAAGTTGTATTCAAAACCAATAGACAGAACCTTATCATCATAATCTTGTTTTAATTTATTTGGATTAATTAGTGCGCGTACTGGTTTGCGGTTTTCCGCGTCTATACGCAAAACTTTAGCAGCCTGATAAGAATACCAAACCGCATGGTCTAATGAACGACGTTTGTCTTTAATCATTCGTTCTTGCTGTAAATTACCGCCCGCTTGACGAGCACGAGTAGCTTGTTGCCAAACTCCCTCAATTTTTGGGTCAAGCTGTTTTAGCACAACACCAATCTCTTCAAGTTCGTCTTTCATTAATAAGTCTTCTAACTGCTTGGTTGTATGTTCATCAATCTGCAGATTAAAATTCTTAATAATAAGCATCAAATCTTTTACTCGCTCATTATAAGCAGCTCTTTCGTTATAAGCGCCATTTGGGTCAAACGGTCTTTTATCGTAAACTCCTAATCGGCCCTTCATTAATCTATAAGGGACATTACTACTTAAATCATAACCTGATGCCATGGCTTAATTCCTGCAAAAGACTAATGCACTCGAACACAGTCTTGCGATAGAATTCAAAAATCGTCTCTTGAGTTTTTAGTCCCTCTAATTTACATAACAGCTATAAGAATTGCGGGTTCATGAAAATTTCATTCATGCCCGCAATTTCAATAATAACAGTATCCAATTGTTTAGGCCAATCTTCATCATGCTCGCGCATTGGAATTAATTTCCAAAGCTGGTTGGTTAAGCGACGAACATTAACATCAATATCTTCTTGTTGAAAATCAAAGCCGTATTTAGTCAAGAGCACTAACCTCCATTAAAGTAGACCAGTTACTCTTGTAACCTTCGCCCTTTGTATATTTACGACGCTTGTATAAACGTTGCATATGAAAAGAATCTCTACGAGCTTCAGTCAATAAAGATAGAAGCTTAGATAAGTGGTTTGCCTGAGAAGTCATTTTGAAATCAGACCCACTATATTTCATTCTAGTATTTTCAATAGAAGCCACTTGGCGCTCAACCCAACCCTGTTTCATTAATAGCGCCAAAATATTGATTTCTTCTTCGGTAAGTTCCGCATGAAAGCGAGACTTATCGACCAAGACATTAGGAGTCTCTAATAAAGTTGCCTCTTCTAAATCTCCCCAAACAGTACCAAGAACAAAATCATCAGGAGTTAATTCGTCAGACCCAATCTGTCTAACTTCAATTGTATAGTCATGTGGGTCAAAACGAGGGAATTCAAAACCTGACAAAGCATTAAGCAGAATATTCTGCAAATCCTTCAAGGTATCTTCTGGAGTCAATTCAAGATATAAGTCATCGGTAACTTGACCAAGAAAGCGATTATAAACAGCCGAAAATTGTGTCTCAGCCATATAATTGCCTCCTTATTTATTATTCAGCAGATTCAGCAGGTGCCTCTTCTGCAGGTTTAGTAACAATATTGTATTTAGGTGCAGCAGGAGCTGTTACAGTAGGAGCAGTACGACGTCCGGCAGGAGCATCATTCTTCACTCTACGCTCACCATTGTTATCAGTTTTTAGAATGGTTTTCTGAGTTTCTTCCTTATCTTCCTCATTGTGCTTCAATGCGGCCTCCACATCAAAACCAGTCTTATCCTTCAAAGCCTTACGCTTCTGGATATCAACCATAGGAATTTCAATAGCCAGCTTCTTCACCAAATCAATTACAGCGATAGGTGCAAAATCAAGACAATCCAAGAATGCATCCAGAGAGCCGCTGGTGATTAACTTAGCAACATCAGCCTCACTCATATGATACTCAGGCTCAGTCTTAATACGAGTTGCCTGAATACCTTCAAGGTCCATAATCTGCAAGAACTGACTTAAAATTAAAGTGCCGCCGGGCTGGAAAGTCAATTCTTCTAACTCTTCAGCGCTAATTTGCATAATCTGACCAGGCTTAAATTCTCTACGAATGCCCTTATCTGCAATCTTATAGACAACGGTGCTTGCACCACGGTTTTTTACTCTAAACATTGTACTCATTATTTATATCTCCTTTTTCTCTGTTTTAAAATGAAAAAAGGGGGAAGTGGGGATATCCCCTCTTCCCCCTCTTAGTTATATATTAATATTTAATTAGGATTAAACATTCTTAACGTTGTAGGACATAT
>JAEIGA010000461.1_pt1 | contig 59632 bp, 76 predicted proteins | sample 9270691 | NCBI WGS metagenome assembly JAEIGA01 (sample SAMN17057246, study PRJNA624740) | gut metagenome | biome: biome; isolation source: fecal sample | host: Bos grunniens | place: China: Xizang | collected 2019 | reverse complement strand
TACATTTTTAGTTTATGAAGAAAATAATAAATATTATTGGTTTGAACATTCTTGGGATAAATTAAAAGGTGTTTATGAATTTGATAATTTAGATGAATTATTAGATAAAGTAATTTTAGAATTTCCAGATATTGTAAAATATAAAAATTATAATCCTAATGATCTTGAAATATATGAATATAAAAAACCTAAGGAACATATTAATTGTTTAGGTTTTTATGCTCACTGTTTCAAATCTAAAAAAATAAGATAATGCTAATGTAATTATCTTTTTTATATGGTATAATTGTTATAGTATAATAGGAGGTAATTATGAGACTATATGTAGAAAGTAGTAATAGACTAGTTTCTTATGATTTGCCCGACATCATTGATGAAAATGTACTATTTAAATATAAGAAAATATATTTAAATATTGTTGCAGAAAATGGATCATGGTATTTAGTAAATGATAATACTGTAAGTGTTAATTCTGAACCCAAAGTTGAATTAAGACCTTATTGTAGTTATCAATTAGCAATAAAAAATAATAAGGAATTAATTTATCTTCATGTCGCACCAAAAATTGAAGAAAATCACCGTTATGTTTCTTTTAATGGAATTAATAGTATTTCTATAGGTAATGATATGAATTCAGATATTAGTTTATCATCAAATTTAATATCTGTTTTTGAAGCATCAATTGTTTACAAAGATAATCATTGGTATATTTTGGATAGCAATGCTGAAGATAACTTTAGAGTTTATGTTAATCATCAAAGAGTTATAAATAAGAAATTAAAAACTGGAGATATAATTTTTATTGGTGGATTAAAAATTATATGGATGGGTAATTTTATGAAAATAAATAATCCTGGTAATAGAGTTATGACAAGTGCTAAATTACAACTTATGGAACAAGGACCAAGAGAAGATAATACACAATATACTCCTTCTAATCCAGATGAAGAAATTGTTATTAATGAGGAAGATTATTTTTTTCATAAACCAAGACTTAGAACAGTTATAGAAGAAAAAGAAATTGTTATTGAGGCTCCACCAGCTTCTTATTTAAAAGAAGATATCCCATTCTTGTTATCAATGGGTTCTAGTTTAACAATGATAGCTTTTTCAGGTATTTCAGCTTATAACGCTTACAATGATGTATCAAGCGGAAATAAAACTTTTGGTCAAGTTATTCCAAATTTAATATTATGTGTAACTATGGTAATAGGTTCAATTGTTATGCCTAGATTATTAAAAGCATATCAAAAGAAAATGATGCATAAAATGGAAGAAAAAAGACAAAAAAGATATACAGAATATCTTAATAATAAGGAAAATCAAATTAATATAATTATGAAACAACATTCTCAAATATTACATGAAAATAATATTACTTTAGCAGAATGTGCAGAAATAATTGTAAATAACAAAGATAAAGTATGGAATCGTGAAATAAATGATAATGATTTTTTAAATGTTCGAGTAGGACTTGGTAATGCTCCATTATCAATATCTATAAAAGCTCCAGAAGAACATTTTACAATGGAAGATGATAATTTATTAGAAAGTGTTCTTAATTTAAAAGATAAATATACAAGTTTAAATAATGTGCCAGTTACAATAGATTTTATTAAAAATAAAATAATGGCTGTAGTATGTAACTGCCCATTCGAACAAGATTTTTTAAATGGATTATTATTACAATTAATGACTTTTCATAGTCCTAATGATTTAAAATTAGTTTTTCTAACTGATAAAGAAAACGAATATAAATGGGAATATTTAAAAACATTACCACATTTATTTAGTGATGATAAAAGTGTAAGATTTTTTGCATCAACTAATGAAGAAGCAAAAAAAGTATTACAATATTTAGAACACCAATTCAATGAAAGATTTGAACAAATAGCTGGAAATACAAAAATGTTAGACCAAGAATTTAATGGTCAAGAAGCATTTAAAAATTATTTACCATATTATTTAATTATTACAGATAATTATATAAATATTAAATCTAATAAATTTATTACAAATCTTTTAAATCATCCTACAAATTTTGGATTTTCTTTATGCTTATTTGAAAATCTTATGAAAAATATTCCAAATGACTGTACAACATATGCCTATGTTGTTAAAAAAACAAGTTGTGTATTTGAAAAAGAACTTGCAAGTAATAAACAAAAAAATTTCATACCAGATTATAATCCACTTATAGATATGCAAAGAATGGTTAGTGAATTAGCTAATATTCCTGTTGCACCTATTAAAGGTATTCAACAACTACCATCTTTAGTATCTTTCTTGGAAATGTTTAATGTAGGAAAAATCGAGCAATTAAATATTGCCCATAGATGGAAAATTAGTAATCCAATTGTATCTTTATCTACTCCAATTGGAGTTAACGAACAAGGTGAAACATTTAAATTGGATTTACACGAAAAACATCATGGACCTCATGGTTTAATCGCTGGTTCAACAGGTAGTGGTAAATCTGAATTTATAATTACATATATTTTATCTATGTGTATAAATTATAGTCCTGATGAAGTACAATTTGTATTAATAGATTATAAGGGTGGAGGTTTAGCAGGTGCTTTTGAAAATAAGGAAACTGGTGTTAGAGTTCCACATCTAATTGGTACTATTACAAACCTTGATACAAATGAAATTAATCGTTCATTAGTATCAATTCAAAGTGAACTTAAAAGAAGACAAAAATTATTTAATGATGTTCGTGATAACCTTGGAGAAAGTACTATTGATATTTATAAATATCAAAAACTTTATCGAGAAGGTGTTATTACAGAACCAATAGCACATTTATTTATCGTATCAGACGAATTTGCCGAATTAAAAAGTCAACAACCTGAATTTATGAGTCAACTTGTTCAAACAGCAAGAATTGGTCGTTCATTAGGTGTACATTTAATTTTAGCAACACAAAAACCAAGTGGAGTTGTTAATGATCAAATTTGGTCAAACTCTAAATTTAAAATATGTTTAAAAGTTGCAACAAGATCTGATAGTATGGAAATGCTAAAACGTCCAGAAGCAGCTAGTATTAAAGAAGCTGGTAGATTTTATTTACAAGTTGGTTATGATGAATTATTTGAATTAGGACAATCAGCATGGGCTGGGGCTAAATATGTACCAACAGAAAAAGTTATCAAGAAAGTTGATACTTCAATTAATTTTATAAATAACACTGGCGAAATAATAAAATCTATTAATGACGTTATTAGAAGAGAAAATATAGAAGATCATGGTGAACAATTAACAAATATTGTTAAATATTTATCTCTACTTGCAAATAAAAATAATATTAAAACTAAAAAATTATGGCTAGACAGCTTAAGTGATGAAATATTAATTAATAATTTAATTATTAAATATGCCGTAACACAAAAACCATATGAAATAGATGCTATTATCGGAGAATATGATGATCCTTCTAATCAAACACAAGGTTTATTTAAAATTAATTTAAATAAAAAAGCAAACATTGTTTTATATGGTATGCCTGGAAGTGGTAAAGAAAACTTTATATCAACTTATATAAATTCAATTGTTTTATATCATTCTCCAAGTGAAATTAATTTTTATATTTTAGATTTTGGATCAGAAACTCTAAAAAAATATAATAAATATCCTCATGTCGGTGATGTTGTATTTATTGATGAAAGTGAAAAAATACATAATTTAATTATGACACTTCAAATGGAAATCGAAAGAAGAAAAGATTTATTTAGTGAATTTGGTGGTTCTTATGATTCATATATTAAAGAATCTGGGCAACAAATTCCAATGATTTCTGTAATTATTAATTCATATGAAGTTCTTGCTGAAAATTATGCAAGATTAGAAGACCAATTATCAGCTTTATTTAGAGATGGTTCTAAATTCGGTATTCACTTCCTTATAACATCATCAGTTGCTTCAGGTATAAGATTAAGAATTACTCAAATATTCCCAAATCGTATAGCCTTACAACTTCCAAATGATATGGATTATAGAAACTTACTTAATACTGATAGAGGAGTTGTTCCTGCACACAAGTTTGGTCGAGGAGTTGTAAAAATTGATGATTTCTCATATGAATTCCAAACTGCAATGTTTGCAAAACAAGATGAAATGAACAAAGCAATTATTAATCTTGAAACTAAATTTAATGAAAAATATCCTAATGTTAAAGCACCTAAGATTGTTGTTTTACCATCAGTTGTTAAAAAACAAGATTTAGATAAATCTATTAGTTTAGAAAATGTTTCAATTGGTATAAGAAAATCAAAAGTTAATACATGCCATTTTGATTTTGAAAAAAATATTGTTACACCTATAATTGCTTCAACAATTGAAAATGAGATTGGATTCGTTTATGGTTTAATTGATAGTTTATTAGATATTCCTAATGTCACAGTTAGGGTTATAGATTTATTAGATATTTTTGATACAAATTGTTCTAAAGCTACTTGTTTCAAAAATGACTTTGATGATTTAATTCAAAAAATTGCAATTGAACTTAATAATGATGAAACAAAGACAGGAAAAAATGTATTTATTTTCCTTGGAATATCTAAATTTAAACAATTATTGAGTTTAGATGTAAAAAATATTTACAATGAAGTATTTAGTAAAATTGCAGAAAAAAATAATAACAAATTCATTATAATGGATAATTATACACAATTTAAAGATATTGAATCTGAAATGTGGTTTAGATCTAATGTTGATATGACTACTGGTATATGGCTTGGAAGTAATGTAGCAAATCAAATGTCTTTAAAATTCAACAATTTATCTTTAGATGAAAGAAAAATTGATTTCCGTTACATGGCATTTGTACTTAACAAAGGAAAACATACACTAATTAAATATGTTGTTGATAAGGAGAGAAATTTAGATGAATAGTAAAATACTTGTTGAACTTATTGTTCCAGATATTGAAAAAACGTATACAATTTTTATACCTTTAAACAAAAAAATAGGAAATGTAATCCTATTGTTATGTAAGTCTATAAGAGAACTAAATAATAATGAAGATATTATTTCAAATAATGCTTGTCTATATAATAGAGAAACAAATGAAATTTATCAACCTAATCAGCTTGTTAAGGAAAGCACAATAAAACAAGGTTGTAATCTTATATTAATGTAAAAAAAAGATGTGATTGAAACACATCTTTTTTTATTTCGATATAATTGATTCACTTCTTAATGGTATTTCCTCAACCTCGATACCACTAAATTTTGTTTCAACCTCACTAGAAGCCATATCTACAGCTTGCATGCTTTTATTAGCCCAAACTTGTATGTTTTCACATGAGTTTTCGAGTTTTTTAATTTCATTAGGTAAATTTAATAAGAACGATCTATATCCAAAATCATTAGGAACTGATAATGAATTTGCTTTTGAAAAAGATACATTTAAATGGTTTTTTGCTTCAACAATATTTGGAAGAACAGATTCTTTAATAGAATCACTCTTATAATATAATTTAGCCATTTTTACATTTCCCATTAATTTATCCTTGATCTAGCTACTGCAGTAGCTATTTCATCGCAACTTTCATCAATAGTTTTTGCAAACTCTGTTAATATAACTGAGAAATCTTCGTATACTTTTTTTTCTTCAAGTGCACGAGTGACGAACTTCATACTATCATCACCCGTCCAAGCACCTTCAGCTCCACCAATTGAACATAATTTTGTAAAAAAATTAGTCATTGTATTATTATATACGTTTATTTTATCATTAAACTTACTCGCTATATTTTGAGTTTTCATTGTATCTAATTCTATATTAGCCATTATTAGCCTCTTCTCTTTGTCTAGCAAGTTCTTCTTCACGAAGACGTCTTTGCTCTGCTTCATATGATAAAGCACTTTTTATTTGAGATTCTAATTCTCTAATTTTAGCACTAATTGCATTTCTACATTTTCCTAATTCATTATATAATTCATTATTACGTCTATTAACATCACTAATTTTGTTATAATCAGCTGGTTCACCATCTATCAAATATGAATTATTAATTCCCTTAACTGCAAACGTTAAAGAATCCATACTATTTTTCATACTAGATGATAATCCCTCTAAATCATTTTGTAACTGAATATAATTATTTTTTCTTTGTATTAACTCACTCGATGAAATCATTTTATATCACCCTATTATCCACCAAATGGGTTTACCCCAGTTTTGGTATTAATTTGAGTAGTAGTAACAGAGTCTGTGTCTCCGCCAACTTTTTGAGAAACAGCTGATGCTTCAGCTTCATAATTAGCTCTAACAGTATCAAGAGCAGTATCAAATTCTAATAAGTAATCAGTCATTTTTTTAATTTCAGCTATTGCTTTTTCTAAATAACCTTTAACGCTATCCGCAATATTAGAACCTTTAAATGCTTGTGCATAGTCAACCATACTCGATAATTGAGCTAATGGTTCATCTATACCTTCTTTATATACTTTTAACGCTGCTTTCATGTTATCGATTTCGCCTTCGATAATCCCAACAGTACCTATATTATTAATTGCCATTTAAACTTCCTCCTATTTTATTGCGCACTTACGTTTGAAGCTTGGAATTCTTCCCAATGACTTATAACTGCATTAAATTCAGCTTCTATTTGATCATAATAACCTTGTAACGCTTCACTTATTTCATTTTTCATTTTTTCACAGTTTTTTAAAAAAACTTCTTTGTCTGGTCCTTCCCAACCAGCATTTACTGCTGCTTCAAAATCTTGTGTTTTTTCAAGATTTGTTTTTGCATTAATTATCATCTCTAAATGTATTTCTCTTAATAAAGCTTCTACACCTTCAGATGACACACCATGAGTAATAGCATCTATGCTTAATCCGCTTTTTCCCATTGTTTATTTCCTCCCTCAAGTTCAAAATCAGGTAATGTGAAACTTGATTCAAAAGAAACATAATTATTTCTAATTTTAACCAAATCTTTCGTATAACTTTCTAGGTTATTTAAAATTCTTGGAAAGTTTAACTTAATGTAGTCATATTTATTTCTAAGAGCATCTCCAGCTTCACCTTGAAATGTAGCATTAGTACCTTCAATAATATCATCCATATCATTGAAAGTCTTAGAGATGTCTTCGATATAATTGTTGAGTTCATTAATTAGGGCACTTAAATTTTCCTCATTTATACCTATTACATTATTAGCCATACTCACTACCTACTTTCTATAGTAGTATAATTTCCCTATACTACTATAACAATGTTATCACTTATTTTAATCTACTACAATATAATTTTTTTAAATTTGACAAAAAAAAAGAAAATTTGACATCTTCTTTTAAAGTTTAAATGATGAAAATAATCCTTGTGATTTTTCAGAAATCATTGAATGGACATTTAAATCCTTTTTCATATTTTTAATAACTGTTGGTAATAAGTATTGATTACTACCGTTGTTAATAAAATGTTTCCCTTTAATTGTTAATCTATCAACAACTATTAAAGGAACTTGAACAGCATAATTTATAATATATACTAAATTATTTTCACGCTTCCATTCTTTTTCAATACCATATAGTGATGATACAAATAAGCTATAATCATATAATTTACATTGATGAGCAACATTTCCAAGCATTGCATCAGCTTTATGAAGTTGATTTTTTAATTCCTCCATATTATTTACGTCACCAATATCATAGTCAAAAATATAAAGTTGATAATTTGGATTAGTAACAATATTTGCTATTGGCAAATTATCGTCAATAATCATAAAATCCAATCTATCTGATTTAGTATTTTGCATACCATTTAGGAAATTATTTATAAACGTTAATTTTTCTTTTTTAGTTATTACTAATGCTTTAGCATTGATTTTATCTAAATATTTTACTAAATAATTTTCTGATACTTGATTGCCATATACTGATTCAATAGCTACTTTTGCCTTTATTGGAAATAATGAATAAACTTTTACGTTTAATGGTAGTTTTGATAAAGAAAAATGTAATTTAGGATTTAATAACATTTCAATAAAATTACTATAATCTACATATTCATAGTTTAAGAATAATATTGAATCTCCTTCTTCTACTTTAAATCCACCTGTAATAAAGAATGGTTTAATAGTACCTGGTTTTGTATTTTTATCTCTTAATATTTCGATTTTACGTACAAAATCAGGCCATCTTTCTCCTACTTCAGTAATTAACATTTGATATAAATCTTTTGTTTGTTGAATATCTTCTAAAAGTTCATTTCCAAAAAACATTCCAAATTTAACATCAGGATATTGTGTTGAAATTAATTTAATATTATTAATATTTTTTTCAATAATTTTATAATTTTGTTCTTTAAATGTTCTAAATATAACATGTATAAAAATATTACTTACATTTTTATTTTTAAAACATCTAACTATATTTTTAGCATGATCAATAGTTGTATCATTGTCAAGATAGCAAAAAATATGCAATTTTTTATTTTCTTGAACTAACTTTTCAGCTATTTGATTAAATTTTTCATGGTGATCATAGTTGTCAATTATATCTTGAGCAACTGTTCTATATCCTGGCAATTGTTTATCACTTGTACTAAAAATTCGAAATCCATTTTTATAATTAGTAGAAAGATTCCCAATCGCACTATAAATATTTTCACTAGCTAATTTATTTATATTAGGAATTATTGCATCATTACAGATATCATAAATATCTCTTTTATCAACACCAAAACCATTTACTAAAAATAATACAGTTCTTCTAATATCATCTTGCATATTTTTTCCTCCCTACATTTATAAAGCATATCGGCTTTTCTAGTCTATCCTAGCATTTCCATTAACCAACCCTGTGCTGGATAATTTATATACTTTTTTGTGGAATATTCCTATGGGCATTTAAAAGGAATATATCCCCTATTTTAAGTATAACATTTAAAATAGTTATGTCAATTATTTAATAAAAAAATATACATTTGTTTACTAAAAAAAGAATGAAATAATCATTCTTAGTTTACAGATTTTTTAGCATATACAATTAAACCAACAACACCAATTAAGATAATTGCTAATGATAAATATACAACTAAATCATTTGATGATGAGTTACTAGCTTTAGCATTATTAGTATTTCCACTACTTTCAACATGATCTAATACATCATAAGGTTCTTCTTTAGCAAGTTCAGAATCAATAGCATCTAAAATAGATTTATCATATTCTTCACTATAACCACCAAATGAAGTTTCCCCAACAACGATGAATGGAACACCTGAAACTTCTTCACCTAATACTGAAGCAACATTAGTCATTAATTCAGAATTTTTTTGATCATTCCATACTTCATATTTTACTAATTCAATTTTATCTTTGTATTTGCTATCTAAATTATCAAAAAATGTCATTGCATTTTCACAATATGGACAACCATCTCCATAAAATAAATAAACTTTTACTTTTTCAGCCGCTTTTACTTTTCCAATTCCGCAACCTAATAATAATAATGATAATATTAGTAATAATGTTTTTATTTTTTTCATCTGTCATACCTCCTATTTGTAACATTATAATTATACTATATATTTAAATAATTTATCAATAAAATTTAATAACATCATTAAAATCTTTTCTAGGAATTAACTTTGGTTCTTCATTTGAATAGCCTAATACTATTCCTGAAACTAATGTTTTATCATTTATAGATAAATTTTCATTTATTTCTTTTTCAAACTCTGTTATAACTCCTAACCATAATGAACCTAAACCTTCATTTGTTGCACTTAACAATATATGTTCAATAGATGCACCCATTGATAATATATCATTAGGCATTACATCTTCTTTATTTGTATAAGCCAATATTAATACTGGAGCTTCTTTTACAAATGACATACATTTACGCATTATTTTTTCATAGTAAGTAAGTTCAACCTTATTAGTAATTTTTTCGGTAATTAAATTCTCAATTTCATTTTTTTTGTCTAGTGTCAATACATAATAAGTCCATGGTTGTTTATTATGTGCTGATGGTGATAATAAAGCATCATTTAAAATTTTTTCAATTACTTTTTTGTCTATTTGTTCTTGTTTAAAATTTCTTATACTTCTTCTATTTTTTACTACTTGATTAAATTCCATTTAATTTGAACTTTCTGTTAAAACTATAGATGCTTCTTTTACTTTACCATCTCTAAAATATTTAATTTTTACTGTATCACCAACAGCTTGTTTATATAATAAATATCTAAAATAAGCCATGCTTTTTACTTCTTTACCGGCAAATTCTACAATTACATCGCCTTTTTTAAGTCCTGCTTTATCAGCTGGTTTACCTTTTGATACATTTACAATTACAACACCATATTCAATATCTTCACTAATCATGATACCATTTCTATATAATTGCCATGTATCTCCAATACTTAACATTTCAACTCCAATTAGAGGTTTTTTAACTTTTTCACCAGTTTCTAATTGTGGAACTAGTGTCATTACATATTCAATTGGAATAGCAAATCCCATTCCTTCAACTTCATTTTTTACAAGTTTTAATGAATTAACACCAATTACTTCACCATTAATGTTACATAATGGTCCTCCACTATTTCCTGGATTTATTGCAGCATCTAATTGAATTACTTCCATTAAGTAATCACCATTTGATAATGTAACCTCAATTGTTCTATCTTTTCCTGAGATAATACCTTTTGTAACTGAATTCATATATTCAATACCTAAAGGTGATCCTACTGTAAAGATTGTATCTCCTACTTTTGATTCAGCACTTTCTCCAATTGTTGTAACTGCTATTGCTGCTTCTTTTGGAACTTGTAATACTGCAATATCTGAATATTCATCTGTTCCTAATATTTTAGCTTCATATTGTGAACCATTTGTAACAGTAACCTCAACTTTTTGAGCATCTTCTACAACATGATTATTTGTAATAATATAACCATACTGTTCATCTGTTTTATAAAAGAATCCTGTACCACTACCAGCAGCTACATTTCTTTGATATGATTCTATATATACAACAGCATCGTTTACTTTTCCTATTGCAGAACTAATTGTATCTTGTTCTGTTAATGTTATTTTACTTTCTTGTTTTGTTGTTATTGTCTTGTTTGGAATAAATTTATAAACACAAATTGTTCCAATTATTCCTGTAAATAATGCAATTAATATGCTTATAACATATGATGCATTTACTACGACTTTTGTATTTTTTTTCATTATGTCCTCCTTAGTCTAAGTCTGAAATATCTTTCCAATTGTCAGGGAAACCACATCTATTTAAGATATTATTTAATGGAACAGAACTTACTTTTCCATTTAATATATCAACTTCATAAGAAACTTCATTAATAAGATCTCTAAATTCAGTATCTAATAATAGTTGTTTCATTATTATAATTACAGCATATATATCATTTTTTCCATATGCATATTCATCATCTATTAAGTCAATATTTAAATTACGATGATATTTTGTATCTGGTATAGAACGTTGTGTTCTATGCTCATATAAAACTTCTTCATGAGCACAAATATTACGATAATTTGCTAATATTGTTAAATAGCATGATAATGTTTCAATATCTAAATTATATAATTCAGCTATTTTTAATTGATCTTCAGTTTTTAAAATTCCATAAAATTCTGAAATTAATCCAAAAGAAAGAACCTTAACAAGTATCCACATAGGAACATATCCATAATTTGCTATATAATGATATGTTGCAGCATGTTGATTACCATTAACTCTAATTTGTCTTTTTACTTTATTCAAAATATCATGAACTTGTCTTGTTTTCATGTTATCAACAGTGAAGTTTTTAGGATTTAAATAATCTTTTTCTTTAAAACCATATTTTTTTGACAATTGATAACTTAAAATTGATTTAATATTATTTTCTATTACTAAAATCCATTTAAAAAAAATGTTTCTCATTTTTCTATCAAAAATAAGCATTGCATACAATTCATCAAATGTTGTTCCTTCAATAAATGAAGTTTGTTTTTTTGATTTCATAAATAAGTGTCTATATCCACTTATAAAAAAATAGTTTTCCTTTAATAAAATTTCCTTAGCATGATCAACATCATTAATTATTAATCCTTTATCAAGAAGAATTTGAATTTGTTCATCTAAGTTTTTAAATATTTTGTTATTGTTTGACATGTTACCACCTACTATAATTATATCATATAAATTTATTTTAAATGTGTTTTTTTCAAGAATTTATATAAAAAAGGATAAGTAAAAACTTATCCTTCTATATGTAAATGCTTTAATAAAATTTGTATTATTTTAGAATCATTTTCAAATTCAATATATGATTCTCCATTTTCTTTTGTTTCGTGTAAGATTATAAATTTGTCTTTTAAATCTTCACCGTCTTCACTAACCTCAGCTGCAACAAAATAATTGTCTCCACCATAAACAGCTTGTTTAAGAATATAATATTCCTTACCATTTTCTAGTTCAACAACTTGATTTATTCTGTTTTCCATCTTTTTTACCCTCCTATTATAATGATCTTGTCATAGAATTTTCTTCTTCAATTGTGTTATTAGCGTAATATTCTCTAAGTTGTTTTAATTGTTCAATTTCTGAGTTGTAACTAATTTGTTCTTCATTAGTATAAACATTTAATATGTCTTTATCTTCGCCTTGTTCAATTGATTCGATATTTGGTTCTTTTTCAATTGCATCATCAACATTTCCACCATTTGTATAAACTTCTTCTTGTTGATCATTTAAATAAGTTTCTCCTGGTAAAACTTCGATTTGATCAGTAGTTTGATTGTTATCTTGAACATTATTATCTTCTACATTGTCGTATACTTCTTCTTGAGTATTATCTTCTACATTGTTATTAGTATCTTCTAAGTTGTCATAAACTTCTTCTTCAACAACTGGTTCATCATTTGTACTACTATCATTTTGGCTGTTATCAAATTGATCTTCATTGTCATAAACATCTTCTTCAACAACTGGTTCATCATTTGTACTATTGTCATTTTGATTGTTGTCAAATTGATCTTCATTGTCATAAACATCTTCTTGTTCAGTATTTTGATCATTATTATTTTCATTTTCATTATTATCAAATTGATCTTCATTGTCGAAAACATTTTCTTGATCGTCTTCAACAACACCATCATTGTTTTCTCCATTTTCGAATTCATCTTCATTACCAAATTGGTCTTCGTTATCAAAAACATTTTCTTGATCGTCTTCAATAACACCGTCATTATTTTCACCATTTTCGAATTCATCTTCGTTACCAAATTGATCTTCATTATCGAAAACTTCTTCATTTTCATCATCAATAACTGCATCATTATTTTCATCATCAATAACTGCGTCATTGTTTTCATCATCTTCAATAACTGCATCATTATTATCGTCTTCAATAACTGCATCATTATTATCATCTTCAATAACTGCATCATCAACAATTTCTTCTACTGGTGTATCTTCATCTATTGTAATATCATCTTGATTATTATTATTTTCTTCTGGAACAGTTATTTCATCAGAATTATCATGATCATCAACAGGGTTTGAACCGTTGTTATTGTTGTTATTATTGTTGTTGTTATTGTTGCTATTATTATTATTACTGTTGTTGTTATTATTATTTGATGGATTTGGATTTCCACCTACTTGATTTTGATTTTCATTTTCTTTTTTATCTTCAACAACATTATTATTATTATTTTCTTCAACAACATCTTCTTTTTCTTCTTCAACAACTTCTTCTTTGTTTTCTTCTTCTTTTACATCCTCTTCGATTATTTCGTTTGGATCTAATTCTTCATTATCAATTTGTTCAATAACTTGTGGATCTTGTAAATCTTCTAAAGTTTTTTGAGGTAATTTACCACTTGCTACTAATAATACTGCAGATGCAGCAACTACAGCAATAACTTTAGCCCATTTTTTAAGTTTTGCTCTGAAATTTAAATCTTTAGCTTTATTTTTTAATTTATCTGAAGCTTCTTTAAATTTAGCTTTCATTTTTCCAACAACTGGAACCACTTTTGTTTCTTCTTTTTCTTCTTCTTTTTCTTCTTCAACAACTTCTTCATTATTTTCAACATTTAATTCTTGTTCTTCATTATTTAATTGTTGTTCCTCATTATTTAATTCTTGTTCATCTAAATTAATTTCAGGATTAAATATTGGATTAATTTCTTCATTTTCTTTTTCTTCTTCATTTTGATCTGGGAAAGAGAATTTTAATCCACCTAATTTAGGATCATTATTTAAAGTATTTAAAATATTTTCTTCTAATGAATTTGATTTTGGTTCATCCATAAAAATTTGATTTGTTTTTTCATCGAATGATGAATCTTTAACACCTAAATCATTATCAAATGGAAGTGGAGCTCCAACTTTAATTTCTTCTCCATTTTTACCTTTAAATACTGGTTCTTTGTTTTCTTCAACTTTAACATTATTATTGATTAAATTATTTACTTGTTCTAAAACTGGTAATGAAATAAATTGAGCTCTATTTTTTAATGCTTCTAATGAAGCTTTAGATTTAGCTAATTCCATTTCATCTAATCTTTTTTGATATGAATTTTGAACTTCGTTATTTTTTAAACGTCTGTCAATATCTTCTTTTCTATTAACAGCATTTTCATGTAACTTAACATATCTTTCAAGATTTGATTCTTCAGCAACTAATGATGAATTAACTAATTCTAATTCAGCTTTTTTATCTGTTAATTCGTTTAAATCATTCCATGCTTCTTTTTGTGATGCTTCTATTTCTTTGTTAATTTGTTCTCTTTGTTCATTAGTTTTTGCTCTTCTTAATTGTGCTTTTAAACCAATAATTCTATTTTCTACTTCACGTGATTCAACTTTTTTATTTTGTTCAATTAAATCACTTTCTAATTGTTGTTTTGCTTTTTCAAATTCAACAATTTTTAAATTTGAATTTTGAACTTTAACAGCAAGAATTTTGACTTTTTCTTCTTCACGAGCTAATTCAGCATCAGAATATCTATAATTATCAACATTATTAACTTTTGCTGTTAAATTATTAATTTTATCTTCTAGTTCAACTTGAACTTTTCTATTTTGAACTAATTCGTTATTTCTATCTTCAACATCAGCATTAAAATATCCTGCTGGCATATTTCTTTTTAAATCTTCTAATCTGTTGTTTACATCATTAACTGTTATTACATCAGCTTGTAAATCGTTAATAATTTTTTCAACTTCATCTGCTAAATTTATAGATAAAGCTGATTTTTCATTTTCCATAGTAGATTTAATATATTTTAAATCATCTAATTCTTCTTTATCTATATTTCTTTTTGCTTCATTAACAAGTGGACGACTTGCTTGTAAACTTTCAGCATTGTTTAAGTTGATTTGAGCATTATTCATTTTATTTTCAAAATCAGATTTATTATTTAATAATCCTGTTAATTGATTTTCATTTTCAACTAAAATTTGTTTTGCTCTATCATTTTTAATATTTAATTTTGAAATTTCATTTCTATTTACATTTAAAGTTTCACGAATTAAATTTTCTTCTTCAGGATTTGGAGTTATACCTAATTCTCTTAAGCGTGCTCCTTGTTCTAAATTTTCTCTATTTAATTCTGCCATTTTTTTATTGTTTTCTTCAATTTCACGTTTGATATATGCAATATACTCTTCAACTTGCGCTATAGTTAATTTAGTTGATTCTAATCCAGCCTTAGCAATATTTAATTCTCTTTTTGCATTACTTACTTCTGCTTCATCATATAGTGCAAAGAATGTTGGATAATTAGTATCATCTTGAATTTTATTAGAAAGTTCAAAAATTTCATCATCTAATAAATTTAAATCGATTTCTAAATTTTCTAATTTTTCTTTCGTTTCGTTATCAACTAATCCGCCGTTAATATTGAATTTTAAATCTTTTAAGGATTGTAACATTTCTTCTTTATTCATACTATCTCTCCTATCTTCTATTTCTATATTCTAGTTTTAATTGATATCTTATCATATCTTTTTTGTTATTTATATCTGCAAGACTGTTAACTTCATAGTTTAATGTTTGGAATGCTAAAATCAATTCTTCTTCTGATAAATATTCATCGCCAACTTGAATCCAGTCTCCATCATTTGTAGTTTCAGTGTTTTCTTCATCAGTTAATTTATAATATTTATAAACTTTTGCTTTTGTATTTTCATCTTTTATGTAACCTTCCTTAGGTTGTGATACATAATATGTTTTTTCTTCGTCAGCAGTTGCACTATTACTTGGATAATATTTACGATGAGTACCTTCTAAATACCATTTCCATACTCTATCTTTGTATACATATCCTTCTTTTGATTCACAATCAACAGTATCTGATTTTGTACATACATTAGCAGTCCAATTAGACCATGAACCATATGAACATATTTTACCTTTGCTAACTTCAGTTTTACCATCACATGTATATTTAGTATATGCTGTTACTTTATGTGATGATGCATTTCTTTTTTCACATTGTGTTGGTGAAGCAATATATCCTGATAATTTTGGATCAGAACATACATAACTTAAAACTTTAGCAACTACAGCTGCTCTACTTCTATATACTGTTTGCTTGTTTACTGTTCTATATTCTTTTGCTTCTGGTTCAGTTAAACTAATATTGACAGCAGCATTTCCTTCATCACCTTTTGTTGGATATCCATCAGGTTGTGTAGAAGAATAACCACCATTATTCCAATATGTAGTACCTGTTTCTTCAATGTACCATTTATATCCCGTTGCTTCATTTTTATTTTTATATGTATAACCTTCACTAGGAACCTCTTTATAATATTCAATTACTTCGTCAACTACTTTTACATTATTAGGATAATATAACTTAACTTTATTGCTATAAATTTCAGGTAAATATAAAAATCTAACATCTGATTTATCAGCAATTAAATCTGTTTCTTTTCCTTCTACATAATCAGTAAAATTAGTATCATCTTCAGTATTACATTTTATATGTGGAGTATATTGATAATTTCCACTTTCTAACATACAAACTTTAATATAAGTTTCATCACGATTACATTGACTATATGAACTAGCATCTTTGATTAATTGTTTAGAAATTAAATCATTTACTCCTAATCTTGAACATTCTCCAGGATTTTTAGGTAGTGCTGATGAATCGTTTTGATAATATTGTTTAGCCGCATTTAATAGATTTTTTTCTTTATTCCCCATACTACATGATCTTATACATAAAATTAGTATAACAAGTAGTATAATTAAAAGTATAATTACAAAAGCCTTAAAATGCTTAAATTTTAGCTTTTTTTCCTCATACGTTCCATGGGTAATTTTCTCATCCATACAAACCTCCTATTTTATTAAATATCATATAAATTATAACATATAAAAAGTCCATTTACAACTTTTGATATTAATTTCCAAAAAGAAATTAGATTAATATACTATATATATACATTCTTGTCAAGTTGAAACATTATAAAATTTTAATAAACCATTTATTAGTTTTAATGATGTTTGTCTAATATTGTTTTTATCCTTAATTTTTCTTAGATCATTATAATTTGAAATGAAACCCCATTCTATTAGAAAAGCATCATATTTTAGATTATTTAATAAATATATATTATTTCTTTTAACTGGTTTTCTTCTTAAATTTAAGGCATTTGAAATAGATTGTGCTAATTCATTATTATTTTTATAAAATATCTGAATTCCATTATAATTATTATTATTGCTGGCATTTAAATGTATTGAGATTATTAATGTCGGATTAATTTCATTAATAAACTTAATTCTATTATCAAAATCACTTTTTTTTCTTCTTTTAGTATTAGGACTTGATAAATCATAATTACCTTTTCTCGTTTGATAAACGATGGCTCCTTTTTTTTCAAGTTCTTCTTTTAGTATTGTTGATATATTAAGAACTAAATCAGATTCATTTTCATTATAATATGATGCACCTTTATCAACACCACCATGACCAGGATCTAAAACAATTATTTTATCTTTTAATGGCAACGATTTAGAATTAACATTTGTAATTAGAAAAAAAAAGAATAAAAAAAGAACATATATTTTGTGTTTCATAATATCACCACTTAAATATATGTCTTTTTTATTTTAATTATCTTCTTTTAAAACTAAATTTAATACTATACCAACAATTGCAGCTAAAGCCATTCCACTAATTGATAATGAAAAGTCACCGCTACTAATTGATATTGTTGCTCCTCCAAGACCTATTACAAGCATAGCGGCAGAAACAATTACGTTTTTATTTTTACTAAAATCAACTTGATTTTCTACTAAAACTTTTAATCCATTAACAGATATAAATCCATAAAGAAGTAATGATACTCCTCCTAAAACTGGATTAGGTATAGTACTAGCTAATGCAGTGAATTTACCAAGGAATGCTAATATAATTGCAAATATAGCAGCTAAACGTAAAACCCATATTGATGCTATTTTACTCATTCCAACAACAGATGTATTTTCACCATATGTAGTATTTGAAGGTCCACCAATAAAACCAGCTACAAATGTTGCTAACCCATCACCTAATAATGTTCTCGCTAATCCTGGGTCTTTAATTAAATCTTTTCCAATAATAGTACCTAGTACAGTGTGATCCCCAATATGTTCAGATATTGTTACTAAAACAATAGGAACCATAATAACTAATGAACTAAAATCCAAATCATAATTTACGAATGGAAATTGAAATGCTGGAATACTAAAGAATGATGCTTCTTTAATTGGTGTAAAGTCAACAAGACCTAATACACATGATGAAACATATCCTGCAACAATTCCAATTAAAAATGGAATAACCTTAAAAAAGCCTTTTGCTCTTGTTGCAACAAAAGCTGTTGTTAAAAATGTAATTAATGCAACTAGAACATTTTGCCATACAAATTTTGCCCCTGCTTCAATTCCAATACTACTAATTGCAGTAGGTGCTAAACCTAACCCTATAATCATAATCATAGGTCCTATAATAATAGGTGGTAATAATTTTTCAAGCCATTTTGTTCCTACAATTTTTATAATTAAAGCAATTAGAATATAAGCTAAACCAACTGCCATTATACCTGTAAAAACGCCTCCCTTTCCACCTTTTGCAAAAGCAAGAATCATAGGTGTAATAAAGGCAAATGAACTTCCTAAATAAACTGGTGATTTACTTTTTGTACATAATTGATATAGTAGTGTTCCAATTCCTGATGCTACTAATGTAACAGGAATTGATAAAACTTCTTCGCCTGCTGCATTGTTAACTAATATAGGCACTAAAATAGTTGCCCCAAACATTGCAAATACATGCTGTAATGATAAAACTATCCATTTACCCATAGATGGTTTTTCATCGACGTCTAATATTAGACCATTTTTCTTTTTCATAAAATCTCTCCTCCTAACTTCAAAAAAAAACACTAAAATTACAAAAATTTTAGTGAAAATGAGGGACTAAAAAAGGAACAACAAAAACATTATTTAAGTTATTACTAAATTTTGTTTTTGTTAATTCCTTTTTCATAGTATACACCCAAAATAATATTAACATATTTTTTTATCTTACGCAATATATTTTTTAAAAAATATTAAATGGGTATCTATTAGGTAAATCTAGTTCAAAAGTTAAAAATTCTTTTGTAGTAGGATGGTAAAATGATAATTGCTTTGCAAATAAAGCAATATTATCTTTTTTGGTATTTTTATTATATTTTTGATCACCATATAAAGCATGATTCCTACTACTAAATTGTACTCTTATTTGATGAGATCTACCAGTAATAAGATTAATTTTTATCAAACTAAAATTATCTTTATATCCAATTTTTTTATACTCTAATATTGATTCTTTTCCATCTTTTGATACTTTTGTAATATTTGTTTTATGATCTTTTAATAATTTATCAACTAATCGATCTTCATTCTTTACATCACCATCAACAACGGCATAATAAACCTTATTAAGTTTATGTGTTCTAACTTGTTCACTTAATCTACTAGCAGCCTTGCTTGTTTTTGCAAAAACCATAATGCCACCAACTGGTCTATCTAATCTATGAACTAATCCTAAATAAACATTTCCAGGTTTATTATATTTTTCTTTTATATAATCTTTAATCATATTTAATAAGTCTTTATCTTTACTTTCATCTTCACAAACAGGGATATTTGGTTTTTTTTCAACTACTATAATATGATTATCTTCATACAAAATATTAATCATTTTTACTCCATCTTCCATAAATACCACATGGAAGAACTAAATTATCTCTTGTAATAGGTAACCCTACATCACCAGCATCTACAACACCTTCAGGATATTTTTTTAACATTGTAGTTTTTAAAATGTTTTCTAAAACTATACTTGAAATTCCTGTAGTATATGAATTTACTAAGAAGAAAACAGGTTCATCACTTAATATTTTCATACATGCATCTATTAATTTATATAAACTCTCTTCAAATTTCCATACTTCGCCATTTGGTCCTCTACCATAACTTGGAGGATCCATTACAATAGCATCATATTTGTTTCCACGTCTATATTCTCTTTCAACAAATTTTAAACAATCATCTACAATAAATCTAATAAAATTATTTTCTAATCCTGATAATCTCATATTTTCTTTAGCCCATTCAGTCATACCTTTTGAAGCATCAACATGTACTACATCTGCTCCTGCTGATGAACATGCCATTGTAGCACCACCAGTATATGCAAATAAATTTAAAACTTTAATTTTTTTATCTTGTTTTTTTATTATATCCATCATAAAGTCCCAATTAGTAGCTTGCTCTGGAAATAATCCTGTATGTTTAAAATTTGTAGGACTAACCTTAAATGTTAAATGTTTATAATCAATTGTCCAGTGGTCTTTTAATTTTTTGTTAAATTTCCATTCTCCGCCACCTTTTACACTTCTAAAATAATGTCCATCTACATTTTTCCAGTTTTCATTATAATTAACATTCCACATTGCTTGAGGATCTGGTCTTCTAAAAATAACGTCTCCCCATCTTTCTAATTTTTCGCCGTTTCCAGCATCAATACATTCATAGTCTTTCCATTCATTACTTACTCTCATATAATTACTCCTTTTTTTTATATTATAGCATAAAATTTATATTTCGTTGATATCTTCCGTGTCATCATCTAATTTATCCAGTTTATTCCATCCAACTGATAAAATACCTTTCTCACTAGCAATAGTATTCATTAATTTATCTATTAAATAATTAAAATCAAGATTAGATGATATTGTTGCATAAATTTTTGAATTCCCATTTTCTAATGTTTTTACTTCAATATTTGTCAATTTTATATTTTCATTTTTTGTTGCTTTTGTTATTTGATTTCTAATTTTATTTTCTCTTTCTTGTTCACATCGAATTTTAAATACATATGTTTCTTTTTGATTGTAATTGTTAGATATTTTATAATTTAAATATTTCAAAAATATATTAGAGAACAGAATAAATATGCATCCTGTAATTGCTTCTTTTAATAAACCAGCAGAACATAAAATACCTATGGCAGCATTACACCATAAAGTTGCAGCGGTAGTTAATCCTTTAATATTTGTGCCGTCTTTCATTATTACTCCAGCACCTAGAAAACCAATTCCAGAAACAACTTGAGCAGCCATTCTAGTTTTATCAGTTGCATCAACACTGAATGCATATGAAGAAAACAAAAATGCTCCTATACATACTAATACGTTTGTTCTTAATCCTGTTGCATGTCTTCCAGATAATCTCTCTAAACCAATAAAAAAACTTAAAATAAAACAAATTGCTATTCTTATTAAGAATGTAGTGTATGACATTTTAAACCTCCTAACATAGAAAAAGAAGTATAATCGATGATTATACTTCCAGACATATTTGAAAGAATCTTAACGTTTTGAGAATTGTGGTGCACGACGTGCTGCTTTTAAACCTGGTTTTTTACGTTCTTTACTTCTAGCATCTCTTGTAACGAATCCAGCTCTTTTTAAAGTTTTTCTATAGCTATCTTCATTTTCAACATTAGCTTTGTCGTATTCACATAAAGCTCTAGCAATACCTAAACGGATTGCACCAGTTTGTCCAGTAAATCCTCCACCATTAACTTTTACTTCAATATCAAATGTTTCTTCATTATTTGTAGCAACTAAAGGTTGTTTTAAATCCATAACATTAGTTTCATATGGGAAGAAATCTCTAACATCTCTACCGTTTACAGTAATTTTTCCAGTTCCTGGAACCATTTTAACTTGAGCGATAGAAGATTTTCTTCTTCCTGTTCCAATAAATACTTTACTCATAGATTAAACCTCCTTATTTAACTTTTAACTCAACTGGTTGTTGAGCTGCATGTGGATGAGTTTCTCCAGCATATACAAATAATTTTTTATACATTTGACGTCCTAATCTTCCATTAGGTAACATTCCTTTAACGGCTCTTTCAACCATTTCAACAGGATATTGTTCTTTCATAACACGAGCTGTTCTTTCTCTTAAACCACCAGTGTATCCACTGTGATCATAGTAAACTTTCTTATCTAGTTTGTCACCAGTAAGAACTACTTTGTCAGCATTAACTACGATTACAAAATCTCCGCAATCAACATGTGGAGTGTAAGTAACTTTATGCTTACCACGTAATACATGTGCAACTTTAGTAGCTAAACGACCTAAAGTTAATCCTTCAGCATCTACTACATACCAGTTACGTACTACTTCTTCTTTTTTTTGCATGTAAGTATTTTTCATATTTTTTTCCCTTCCTTAATTTAAATTAATTTAAGCTAGATTTCCCAGATCTAACTAAATTGGGATTTATAAAATGTACCAACTAAAATATTACTAAAAAATGCAATAAAAGTCAAGTAAAACAATACTTTTTTCAAAAAAAACATTAATTTAATTTTTGTAATATTTTTCTAAAATTATATTGCCATTTTTTTTAGAGAAAACATATGTATAAATATATAAATCTTTTTCAAATTTAGATATATTTTTATTGATTTCATTTTCTAAATTATCAGTATTTTTTACAGTCATTAAAACATCAACGTTACTAACATAATCTCCATATGATTTAAATACATTATTATCATTAATATAAAATTTATATTGTTCTAAATAATATTTATTATTTTTATAATCAAAATTTATTAACTTGTTATAAACGTTAATTTCATCTTCTATAATATCCTTATTTGAAATATATATATCATTTTTGTTATCATATTTTATTTCATTATCATTATTGGTTAATTTTATAGTTTCATGTTTAACTGTCACATTAGGTCCAAATACTTTTGTTAAGTATTCTTCAAATAGTTTTGAACTTACACCTTTTTTAAAATCTAAATTTTTATTTAAGTGATAAAATGCTAAATTTAGCTTAGATTGATTATTAATTTCTTTAATATCATTAAAATCAAATTTTAAATATTCAATTTTATCCAAACTTGTTTCAGAAATAAAATTATATATTTTATCAATTGTCATAATATCATTTTTAATATTTAATGATTTATTAACATTATTTATTGATTTATAATAATTAATAAATATTGCACTATATATAAAAGATAATACCAAAATTAAGAAAACAATTAATACTCTTCTATTCATAATATACATCCTCTAAATATAATCCATTAGGATCAATTGTTATTCCTGCTTTTGTTCTATCTTCAGCTAATAAAACATCTTTTACACAATTAGAATCTTTTTTACCTGATCCTATTTCAACTAATAATCCAACCATATTTCTAACCATATATCTCATAAAACCTGTACCAACAAAAGTAATAGAAATTATATTTTTTTCTTTTATAATATTAGTTTCAAATATTTCACGCTCATATGTTTCTTTTTCTTCATCTATTTTTGTAAATGATTTAAAATTATGAAGACCTTCAAAATATTTTATTGCTTTTTTCATTTCTTCAATATTAAGTTCTTTGTTATATTGAAAGATATAATTATATTCTAAAGGGTTGTATTCTCCAACATTAATTTTGTATGTATATTTTTTCTTTTTTACATCAAATCTTGCATGAAAATTATCTTCTTTCTTTTCTACGTTTTTAATATATATACTTGTAGATAACATTTTATTCATTGAATATTGTAATTTACTTTCATCATATTCTTTATCTAGAACAAAATGTGCTTTTTGGTTTAAGGCGTGAACACCACTATCAGTACGACCTGATGCACTAATAATAACAGGTTTATTTGAATTTAATTGTGTTAATACATTTTCAATTTCTTGTTGAACAGTTGGTTTATTTGGTTGTTTTTGATAACCAAAATATTTAGAACCATCATAAGAAAATGTAATTAAATATTTCATTTAAATCACCATCCTTGTAATCATAAGACCAAATACAATAAAATGTAACATAAATAAAAATGTATCAAAAATACCCCATTTATTAAGTCTATAATTTGTTCTTTTAGCATTAATATTATACATTCTAATTTGCATTGATTCAGCAAGAGTATCAGCTCTTCTAATAGTTAAAATAAACATTGGAATAAGCATAGACTTAAGAGCAGTAAATTTTCCAATTATATTTGAGTTACTATAATCAACTCCACGACTGGCTTGAGATTTTAAAATTTTATTTCCTTGATCAATAATTGTTGGAATAAATCTTAATGCTAATGAAATAGAAAGTGAGATTTTATTAACTGGTAATCCAATTAAATTTAATGGTGAAAATACTTTTTGAAGTCCATATGTAATTTCTGTTGGTGGTGTAGTTAATGTAATAACAGTTGTATATAAAACAATGCCAATTAATCTCATTATTGTCATTAAAATATTATCAATACCTAAACCTGTAAAATAATAAATTAATATAACAAATAAAATTATAACTTTTAAACTTTTAATTGTTTTTCCATATATCCTTTTTGGTATATGTGCCATTTCACATAATAAAATAGATAATATAAACACAAGACTAACAATTTTGATATCGTTTGATAAAAAAATCATAAATACAAATAATAAAGTACATATAATTTTAGATATAGGATTCATAGTATGAACCTTTGAATCTATTGGGTAATAACTACCAAATACAACATTATCTAGCATTTCTATACACATCCTTTAAAATATCATTAATATCATCACGATATCCAATTTTTTTGCCGGTTTTTTTATATACTAAGTTAGAAAACTCAATTGCTTTAGGAAGTTTAATTCCATATTTTTTTAGTTCAGCTTCATGTTTAAATACATCATATTTATTACCATCTAATACAACTTTACCATCATTAATCACAATGATTTTATCAGATATTTGGTGTATTAAATCAACATCATGACTTACTAAAATAATGGTTTTCTTATATCTATTTTTAAGCGTTCTTATAAGTTCTACAAGTTTTTTCTTACTTATACTATCCAAACCTATTGTTGGTTCATCTAAAATTATTATTGAAGGATTATATGCTAGTATTGAAGCTATTGCAACTTTTCTTTTTTCTCCACTTGAAAGTGTAAAAGGATTTCTATATAAGTAATCTTTATTTAATCCAACCATTTTAAGTGCATTAACAACCCTTTTTTCAATATCGGCAGTTTTAAATTTAAAATATTTCATTCCAAAAGATATTTCATCAAAAACTGTCATATTAAAAAATTGTTCTTCTGGAAATTGAAAAATTAATCCAATATTAACTCTTAAGTCATTTACTTTTTTTATTTTTCTTTTTTTAGAATCTATTATAAAAGTACCAACTTCTAAATTACCTTTTGTCGGAAAATTTAATGCATTAATTAATTGCACCATAGTACTTTTACCACTACCACTTTTACCAATTAAACCTGTTATTTTACCATTTTCAATTTCTATATTAATATCTTTTAAAACTTCTTTTTCTAATGGTGATTTAACATTATAAGAAAAAGATACATTATTAAATTTTATTTCCATATAATATCCACCAACTCTTCCATATCAAATATTAAATGGTCAGTTAAGCCATAATATTGTAACTTTGTAGATAATTCTACAACAAATGGTAATTTTAATGATAATTTATTAAACGTTTTTTCTTCTAGTAGTACATATTCTTTTGGTCCGTTTAAAACAATATTACCATTATCTATAACAATTAGATTATCACCATATAATATTTCATCCATATCATGTGTAACATTTATAATTGTAATTTTATTAATTTTATTAACTTGTTCTAAAATTTTATATATTTTATCACGAACGTCAAGATCAATCATAGTTAAAGCTTCATCTAAAATCAATATATCTGGATCTGTTACAAGAGCAGAAGCTAATGCTACTAGTTGTTTTTGACCTCCACTTAAACTATGAGGTTCTCTTTCTAATATATCTTCAATACCAATAAATTTTGCTATTTTATTGACCCTAGATTTAATTTCTTTTTTATCAACATTCATATTTTCAAGAGAAAACGCAATATCATCCATAACAGTTTCAGCAACAAATTGATCATCAGGATTTTCTAAAACAACACCTATTTTACTAATTATTTTTTTAAGGTTTTTATGATTTAATTCTAAATTATTAATTTTAATTTCACCATCTGCAACTAATAATCCTAGAATAATTCTTATTAAAGTACTCTTCCCACTACCATTAGTTCCAATAATAGTTGTAAATGTTCCTCTTTCAATTTGTAAATTTAAATTTTTAAATAACTCTTTATTACCGTATTTAAAATTGACATTTTTTAATTCTATAATATTTTTCATAACATCACCTAAAATCTAACAATTATATTATAACATAAAAAAAGAGATACATTAAATTATCTCATTTTTATAGTAATTTTCTTTTGTAATTTGTCTTGTTCTTGCAATTGCTAATGAATCAGGTTTCACATCTTGATTTAATGTTGAACCTGCAGCAACTTTAGAACCTTTTCCTATTTTAATAGGAGCTATCAATACTGTATTGCTTCCAATAAAACAATTATCTTCAATAACTGTTTTATTTTTATTAATTCCATCATAATTTGCTGTAATTGTTCCAGCACCGATATTGATGTTATCTCCTAAAATAGAATCTCCTATATATGATAAGTGACTTACTTTAGTATTGCTACCAATTATTGAGTTTTTAACTTCAACTGAAAATCCAACTTTGGCATTTTCTTTAGTTTCTGTATTATTTCTTATATATGCTCTAGGTCCTATATTATTATTATTTCCAATCTTAGAGTCTAATACTGTTGAAGAATGAACAATTGTATTTTCTCCTATTATAGAGTTATTAATTTCTGTAAAAGATTTTATAATTGCTCCCTTTTTAATTACAGTATTACCTAATAATTTTACAAAAGGCTCAATTACAACTCCATCTTCAATAACAACATTTTCTTCTATAAATTTATCTTTCATTATTTCACCTTGCTTTTTTGTATATTGTATGTAATTTTCAATAATGATTTATATGATACAAATTTTTCTAAAAATAGTAATAGTCTCATATAAAATCCTGGTATTATTCTTAATTTATTTTTAAACATTTGATTTAAAGCATATTTAACGACATCATTAGATTCTTGCGCTTTAACACCAAATTTAACACCAGCAACATCATTAAACTCAGTATTAACTGGACCAGGACATAATACACTGATTTTGACATTACTTTTTTCTTTTTTTAATTCTTGCCATATTGCAGCGCTTAAATTATAAACATAAGATTTTGATGCATAATATGAGGCCATTAAAGGGCCTGGTTGGAAAGCAGCTGCTGAAGCTACATTCATTATATAACCAGCATCATCTTTTTTAAATTTTTGTAAAAACAATTTAGTTAATGTGTGTACAGCAACAATATTTGTATCTATCATTTCTAATTCTTTATCTAGTGGTGTTTTATCAAAAGTACCAAACACACCAAATCCAGCATTATTAATTAATATATCAATATTATCTTTTCTATATTTTTTAAATAATTTAACACAGTTTGTAGGAAATGATAAATCTAGACAGACTATTTCTACATTTGTTTCAAGTTGCTGTTTAATTTCTTTTAGTTTATCTTTTCTACGAGCTACTAATACTAAATCATAACCCATTTTGCTTAATTGTATTGCAAATTCTTTTCCTAATCCTGAACTTGCACCTGTTATTATTGCCTTCATACTATCACCTATTATGATTATATAATAAATGAATTAAATACACAATAAAATAAACCTAAAAAATTTTAGGTTTATTTAACTGTAATTGGTTCAATAATATATGGATCTGTTTCAGTTCCAGTTCCAGATTTATAATTTATTTTACCATTAATTACTGCTGTTAGTCTAATATATGCTCCTCTTGATGTTGTACCAACTTTAGCAAAATTATCAACAAAATAAGCTTGATAAGAGTTATCACTATTAGCTGTAATTGTCCAGAAAGCATATTTATATTTTGTTAAATAATTATAATTAGCACATGCCCATGAACCAGCATTTAAACAATTAGAATCTAATGATGATTGAATAAATTCAGATAAATATATTGAACCTAATCCCATTAATTCTGATTTTTTAGAACACTCTTTATTTCCAGTATTATCAAATTCTTTTGATGAACGTTTTTCAATACATAGTTGTTGTGGAATTAATAAAGATTTATTTTCTTTTGTAATATATTCTTCATCATTATATAATCCAATAATATTATCTTTTAATCTACATGCTTGTGTTCCTTCAAATTCATTAATACCATCGATACCTTTTTTATCAACATTATATCTATTATCCCATGGACTATTAACTTTATGATCATCTGAAATAAGTTGTATATTTCCTTGTTCATTAATTTTCATTATTCTCCATGTAGAACCGGCATAACTTACATAATTGTCTGGATACTCACCTCTAAACATGTAATATGGAGTTTCTGTTTCGATTTTATATAAGCCAGAATCAGCTGTAACAATATTTTCTGGTGCAATAATTGTTTCAACTAGTTCTTTATATTTGTATGCATCTCCACAATCTAATTTTGGAATATAACTTACATTTTCATCATTTCTAATTACAAGAACTTTACCGTTACACATAACATTTTTTTCTGTATATTTACTAAAGTCTTTCATATATCCTTCAACAACTAAATCACTTACATTTAATTCAATTGTTTCATATGGTTCGCTTTTATTAAATTTATCTTCATGTTTAGTCATATATTGGTCTGCTGCTCTAACCATTATATTTTCTATTTTATCAAATGGTACAACTGACCCAATAAAAAGTTTTACAACTAATAAAATTATTAAAAAGCCAACTAATAAACCTAGTATGATAATTCCTATTTTTATATATCCTTTTGTTTTTTCATCAATATTATTAAAATCAATTTTTGCCATAATAGTACCTCCACCAATATTATAACATATTTAATTTTTATTTAAAATAAAAAGATGCTTATTTAGCATCTTCCTCAACTAATTCTAAAATAACCATTAAAGCGTCATCTCCACGACGTTCAGTTAATTTTAAAATTCTTGTGTAGCCACCATTTCTATTTGCGAAACGAACTGCTAAGTCATTGAAAACTTTTTGAACAGCAGTATTATCGTTTTGTAAGAAAGCTAAAGCTTTTCTACGAGCTACTAAAGAACCATCTTTACCATAAGTGATCATTTTATCAACAAATTTACGAACTTCTTTAGCTCTTGTTTCAGTTGTTTCAATTCTTTCATTCATGATTAGATCTTTAGTTAGATTAGCAAGCATACTTCTTCTATGTTTATTAGTACGTCCTAATTTTCTATAAGCCATAATATTCCTCCTAACTACTAGTCTTCATCACGGAATTTAAGTCCCATATCTTTAATTTTGTCTATAACTTCTTTTAAAGATTTTTTACCTAAATTACGTATTTTCATCATTTCAAGTTCTGATTTTTCTACTAAGTCACCTAATGTATTGATATTAGCTCTTTTTAAACAGTTATAAGCACGAACTGAGAAATCTAAGTCATCAATTGATGTTTCTAATTTCTTAAGTTTGCTATCTTCTTGTTTAGCTGACATTACACCAGTAATATCTTCGATATCATCTACTTTAGCTATAATTTTAAAGTGTTCAATTAAAATTTCTGAACCTTTTTTCATAGCATCTTCAGGTTTTAATGAACCGTTTGTATAAACGTTCATAATTAATTTATCATAGTTAGAATCTTGCCCTACACGAGCTGATTCAACTTCATAGCTAATTCTTTCAATTGGTGAATATAACGCATCTATTGGAATGAAACCAATTTTAGCATTTTCAATATATTTTTTGTTTTCATTAGCTGGAACATAACCGCGGCCATTAGCAACGATTAATTCCATATCAAGTTTACCACCTTTTGCTAATGTTGCGATTACTTGATCTGGATTAATAACTTCTACGTCAGCATCACATTTGATGTCTCCAGCAGTTACTACTCCTTCTTTATCAGCGAATAAGCGAACAGTTTTTGTTTCTTCAACATTTTTCTTGATCACTACGCTTTTTAAGTTTAAAACAATAGTTGTTACATCTTCTACTACACCATCGATAGTTTGGAATTCATGCATAACTCCATCAATTCTTACTGCTACTATAGCACTACCCGGCATATTTGATAACATTACTCTTCTAAGAGCGTTACCTATAGTTGTACCAAAACCTCTTTCTAAAGGTTCTAATTCAAATTTTCCATAATTATTATTTTCAACATAATCAGTAATCTTAAATACTGGTTTTTCAAAGTTTAACACTATTCTTCACTCCTTTTCATATTATCCACGTGGACGTTTTGGTGGACGACATCCATTATGTGGGATAGGCGTTACATCAGAAATTGAAGTAATTTCTAAACCTGCAGTTTGTAAAGAACGGATAGCTGTTTCACGTCCTGAACCTAAACCTTTTACAAATACTTCAACTTTTTTCATACCCATATCTACTGCAGCTTTTCCAGCAGCTTCAGCTGACATACCAGCTGCGAATGGAGTTGATTTTTTACTTCCTTTAAATCCTAAAGTACCAGCAGAAGCCCAACTGATAGCATTACCATCGTTATCACTTATAGTAACAATAGTATTGTTAAAAGTTGAATGGATAAATGCTTTACCTTCTGGCACATTCTTTTTAACTTTACGTTTTCTTGGTTTATAAGCCATATTATATAACCTCCTTATAATTTAGTTACAATTATTTTTTCTTATTAGCAACTACTTTTCCTTTACCTTTACGAGTTCTAGCATTTCTATTTGTTCTTTGACCTCTTACAGGAAGTCCTTTTTTATGTCTAGTTCCTTGGTAAGAATTAATTTCCATTTTAGTTTTGATGTTCATACTTACTTCACGGCGTAAGTCACCTTCTGTTAAGTATTTATTAACTTCATCACGGATTCTTGCTAATTCATCATTATCAAGTTCTCCAGCTTTTTTATTGAAATCAACTTTTGCATCTTTTAAGATAGTTTGAGATAAACTTCTTCCGATCCCGTAAATATAAGTTAAAGCGATTTCAACTCTTTTATTATTAGGTATATCTACACCTTTAATACGTGCCATTCAAACACCTCCTATTAACCTTGTCTTTGATTATGTTTTGGATTAACACATCTAACTTCTATTCTTCCATTACGTCTTATTATTTTACATTTGTCGCACATTTTTTTAACTGATGCTCTTACTTTCATATCTATTCCTCCTACTATTATTTTCGGTAAGTTATGCGCCCACGTGTTAAATCATATGGTGAAAGTTCCACAGTTACTGTATCACCTGGTAAGATGCGAATATAATTCATTCGGATTTTACCAGAAACGTGAGCTTCTACAGTATGTTTATTTTCTAATTCTACCTTGAAAATACCTCCAGGCTTTACCTCAATAACTTTTCCTTGAACTTCGATTGTATCTGTTTTAGCCATAAAATCACCTCTTTTTTTATTTTTAGCATAGTTACATTTCTCTCAAAAATAGAAAACTTGATAAAATTAAATTAATGTAACATATCTATAGACATTATATCATGATTTTTATAAATGTGGTTATCGAATTCCAATAATAAAATTGGAATTCTTTAACCATGAAATGCATTTACAATAATGTCTTAGTAAGCGATCTAACTAGTAAATATAATCAAGTAAAGTATCGCCCCTATATTCCATAAATGCTGGAATAATTGATGCTATTATAGTGAGCTTGCTATAATATTTTCTATTTGTTCAAAAGTATTTTCTTTTCCTAAATCACTATTAACATGATATAGGACATTTTGTTTTTCATAATAGTCTATTAGTGGTTTTGTTTTTTCTAGATAAGTTTGAAATCTTCCATCAAAAGTTTCAGCGTTATCATCACTTCTTTTAACTAAAGTTGTTTGACATCTGTCACAAACTCCTTCAATTTTAGGTTTTGATACTTCAATATTTTCATTGAATACGCTTCCACATTTAGGACAAGATATTCTTCCAACAATACGATTTTTAGCAACCTCTTTGTCTACATCCATTACAATGACGTAGCCAATTTCTTTATTTAATTTTTTAAGAATTTCTTCATATTGTTCAGCTTGTTCTAAACTACGTGGAAAACCATCTAAAATATAACCATTATTACAATCACTTCGTTGTAATCTTTCTGTTATTAGTTCAAGCATAATGTCACTACTAACAAAACGTCCATTAGATATTTCATTAGCAATGTATCTTCCTCTTTCTGAATCTTCAGTAGCAGCATTTCTTAAAATGTCGCCAGTTGAAATATGAGGAACATTATATTTTGAACTAACCATAACAGCTTGAGTCCCCTTACCAGCCGCTGGAGGAGCAATGAATATAATGTTTTTCATTATTTTCTTCTGCCCCTTCTAGTTGTTCGACTCATAAGTTGACTTTCTATAAATTTATACGTTTCTAAAGCTACACCAACAACGATTAATAATCCAGTACCACCGATTGTAACACTTGTTGGCATATTTGAGAACATCCCAAATAGTACTGGAAGTGCAGCTATTACAGCAAGTGCTAAAGCACCTACAAAAGTGATTCTTTTAATTATTTTTGATATATATGAAACAGTTTCTTCTCCTGGTCTAACACCTGGAATAAATCCACCATTTTTATTTAAGTTATCAGCTAATTCTTCTGGTTTTAATTGTATGAATGTATAAAAGTATGAGAATGCAAATATACATACTACATATAATATTAATCCAGTTGGAGTAGTCATTACTATCCATTTATTTAAAAACATTGTCATCGCATCATTTTTTAGAAATGAAGCAATAATTGATGGAATTGAAATAAGTGCTGATGCAAAGATAACAGGTACCACTCCTGCAGAATTTAATCTGAATGGAATGTAACTTTGTTGTCCACCATAACTACTTGTAGTTTTGTTAGCATATTGAATTGGAATTCTTCTTTCTGCTGTTTCTTCATATATAATTCCTAAAACGATTGCAATATATACTGCTATGAATAACACAAACATTGTAACACCTAATGAAATAGATTGAGTTGTACCACTTAAGTCAACTAAATTATCCCATGCTGTAACAAACATTGTAGGTAAGTTAGCAATAATACCAGCCATAATTATTAATGAGATACCATTACCAATACCTTTTGCAGTTATTTGATCTCCAAGCCATAATAGGAATGAAGTTCCAGCTGTAAGAATTAATGCGAATTCAATATATTCAATAGGAGTATTACCACTTACATATGTAAATGAATAAATATATCCTTGAATAAATGCTAATACAATTCCAGCAATTCTTGTAATTTGATTCATCTTGTTTCTACCTGTTGCACCTTGTTTTGATAATTCGGATAAATATGGAATAATATCCATTGATAACAATTGAATAATGATTGATGCAGTAATATATGGCATAACACCAAGAGCAAATATTGAGAATCTCTCCATTGCTCCACCACCCATAGCATTCATTAATTCTAAAAATCCTAAATTACCAGTTAGTGAATTTTTATCAATTCCAGGAACAATAATTGCAGTTCCTAATTTGAAGATAAATAAAGCAGCAAAAGTAAATAAAATTTTCTTTTGAAGATCTTTATTCTTGCGATTAAATATTTGCTTTACTGTTGCAAACATTTTAGATCACCTCTGCTTTTCCACCTAATTTTTCTATTTGAGTTTTAGCTTCACCTGAGAATTTGTGAGCTTTTACTGTTAATTTTTTTTCTAATTTACCATTTCCTAGTACTTTAATACCATCTAATTGATTTTTTACTAATCCCATTTCTTTTAATAATTCTGGAGTAACTACAGCATCATTATCAAATTTATTTAAATCACTTAAATTAATTACAGCATATTCAGTTTTGAATTTAGCGTTAGAGAAACCTCTTTTTGGTAATCTTCTGAATAAAGGTAATTGTCCACCTTCGAATCCAGCTTTGTGGCTATAACCACTTCTTGATTTTTGCCCGTTTTCTCCTCTACCACTTGTTTTACCTAAACCTGATCCAACACCACGTCCAACTCTTTTACGAGTTTTTGTAGCACCTTCAGCAGGATACATTGTATGTAATTTCATTAGATTAAATCCTCAACTTTCTTACCACGTAATTTTGCAACTTCTTCTACAGTTTTTTGAACTTTTAAAGCTTCTAATGTTGCGAATGCCATATTAATTTTTGTATTTGATCCAAGTGATTTTGATAAGATATCTTTTACACCAGCTAATTCAAGTACAGCACGAACTGGTCCACCAGCTTTAACTCCTGTACCTTGAGCAGCAGGTTTTAACATAACTTTACTTGCTCCTCTAACACCGATTGCTTCGTGTGGGATTGTTCTATTATCAACGATTGATACTCTAACTACATTTTTTGTTGCAGCTTGTTCAGCCTTTTTAATTGCATCTGGTACTTCATTTGCTTTACCAGTTCCAATACCAACTTGACCTTTTCTATCTCCAACAGCTACTGTAGCAGAGAAACGGAAATGACGACCACCTTTTGTTACTTTTGTAACACGACCAATGTTAATGATTTCAGTTTCGAACATTTTTGGTCTTGGTTCTCTTCTTCTAGTTTCCTTTTCCATCTAGATTCCTCCTCTTAGAATTCTAATCCATTTGCACGTGCAGCTTCAGCTAAAGCTTTAACACGTCCATGATATAGGTATCCACCTCTATCGAAAGTTACTTTTTCAATTTTTGCTTTTTTAGCTCTTTTAGCAATTAATTCTCCTACTTTTGTAGCAGCTTCAATATTTCCACCATTTTCAATTTTTAATTCTTTATCAATTGAAGAGGCACTTACTAAAGTTACAGCTTTTTCATCATCAATGATTTGAGCAAAAATATTATTGTTTGATCTAAACACATTAAGTCTTGGTACATTTGTAGTACCTGTAACTTTTTCTCTGATACGAGCATGTCTAGCTTTACGCATTTCGTTACGAGCTACTTTTTTAATCATAAGTATTACTCTCCTTTACTTTTTATTATTTAGATGCTTTTTTTCCTTCTTTACGACGGATAACTTCATCTTTATAACGAATACCTTTACCTTTGTAAGGTTCTGGTTCTCTTATTTTTCTTACGTTAGCAGAAAATTCTCCTACTAAACATTTATCGATTCCTTTTACAACTAATTCTGTGTTACTTGGAACTTCTAAACTTAATCCTGCAGGAATTTCAACATTAACTGGATGTGAGTAACCAGCTGTTACTACTAATTTTCCATCTTTTAATGCGAAACGGTACCCTACACCGATTGATTCTAATCTTTTTTCATAACCTTCTGTTACACCAACAATCATATTTTTGATGTTAGCATTAGCAGTTCCATGGAAATTTTTAACTGAATCATCTTTACGAGTTAATGTTAATTCATTTCCATTTACGTTTACTGTGATGTCTTTATTGATTTCAGTAGAAAGTTCACCTTTAGGACCACTTACTTTAACAATATTACCATCAACAGATACTGTAACATTTTCAGGTATTGTAATAATTCTATTTCCAATACGACTCATATTAATCCTCCTATTTTCTTTCTACATTATTACCATATGTAAGCTAATACTTCTCCACCTAATGATTGTTTTTTAGCTTCTTTACCTGTCATAACACCTTTTGATGTAGACACGATAGCGATACCTAAACCATTAAGTACAGATGGAATTTCTTCAGCTTTTGCATATACACGTAAACCTGGTTTTGAAATTCTTTTCAAACCTGTAATAACACGTTCTTTCTTTTCTCCGTATTTTAAAGTTAATACGATGATATTTTGAACGTCATTTTTCTTAACTTTGAAATCAACTATAAATCCTTCATCTTTTAAGATTCTAGCGATTTCTAACTTCATTTTTGAAGCAGGCACTTCAACTTCTTTATATCGCATTTGATTAGCATTACGAATTCTTGTAAGCATATCTGCGATTGGGTCAGTTACTACCATATTTTTGTCCTCCCTTCAATTACCAGCTAGATTTTCTAACACCTGGTATTTGTCCTTTATAAGCTAATTCTCTAAAACAAATACGGCAAATTCCATATTTTTTAAGTACAGCATGTGGTCTTCCACATCTTTGACAACGAGTGTATTCACGTACTTTAAACTTTGGTTTACGATTAGCTTTTGCTATCATACTTTTTTTAGCCATAATATTTCCTCCTATTAATTTAATTTAAATATTATTTTTTAAATGGCATACCAAAACCTTTTAAAAGATCGTACGCTTCTTCATTTGTTTTAGCAGTAGTTACCATAACGATATCCATACCACGTACTTTAACAACATCATCATATACTATTTCTGAGAAAATTAATTGTTCATTTAAACCTAATGTGTAGTTTCCTCTTCCATCGAATGATTTATTTGAAACACCACGGAAGTCTCTTACACGAGGTAATGTAATACTAATTAATTTATCTAAGAAGTTGTACATATTTTCACCACGTAATGTAACTTTACATCCGATTGCTTGTCCTTCTCTTACTTTGAATCCAGCGATAGCTTTTTTAGCTTTAGTAGCTACAGCTTTTTGTCCAGTAATAGTTTCTAAGTCTTTCATAGCTGCATCTAATAATTTAGAATTAGTTGTTGCATCACCAACACCCATATTTACAACTATTTTTTCTAATTTTGGAACTTCCATAACACTAGCGTAGTTATATTTTTCTCTTAAACTTGGTACAATTTCATTATTATATTTTTCTTTTAGGCGGTTCATAATTACCCTCCTTCCAATTAATCAATAGTAGAGTTAGATTTTTTAGCAACTCTTACTTTTTTACCATTTTTATCTATTGTATGTCCAATTCTGCTTGGTTTTCCAGTTTTTGGATCTACTATCATAGCATTAGAAGCATTAATTGGGGCTTCCATTTCTACGATACTTCCTGCAGCTTGTCCATTACCTTTAACATGTTTTTTTACAACGTTAACACCTTCGATAACGATTCTATTTTCGTTACGAAGAACTTTAGTAATTTTACCTTCTTTACCTTTGTCTTTTCCAGCAATTACTACAACTTTATCTCCAGTTTTAAAGTTCATAAACTTACCTCCCAACTATAACACTTCTTTTGCAAGTGATATAATTTTCATAAAATCTTTTTCACGTAATTCACGTGCGATTGGTCCGAATACACGAGTTCCAATTGGACTCTTATCATCTTTAATAATAACGCAAGCATTATCATCAAACTTAATATAAGATCCATCTTCTCTTCTAAGACCAAATTTGCTACGAACTATTACAGCTTTAACAACTTTACCTTTACCTACAGTACCATTAGGAGTTGCTTTTTTAATAGTTCCAACAACTATATCACCAATATTACCAGTTTTAACTTTACTTCCTCCAAGTACTCTAATAACTGAAAGTTCACGAGCACCTGAATTGTCTGCTACTTTTAAACGGCTTTCTTGTTGAATCATATATTAATCCTCCTTATCAGCTTTAATAAGCTTTTTTTAAGCTTTTTTTATTTAATAAGCTTGCAATTATAAAATTATTGCTTCTTCTACTACTTCAACTAAACGGAAATGTTTTGTTTTTGATAATGGTCTAGTTTCAACTATACGCACTTTGTCTCCTACTTTAGCGATGTTTTTTTCATCATGAGCAGCATATTTTTTAGAATATTTAATACGTTTACCATATAATTTGTCTTTTTTATGTGTTTCAACTAAAACTGTAATAGTTTTATCATTTGAAGCACTAACAACTTTACCTACAAATTCTTGTTTTCTTTCCATGTTAATTCCTCCTAGTTATTTAATTCTCTTTCACGTAAGATAGTTTTCATACGAGCAACTAGTTTTCTTAATTCTCTAATACGAGCAGGATTTTCTAAATTTCCTGTAGCTTGACTAAAACGTAAATTAAATAATTCTTCTTTATATTCTTCAATTTTTTTGGTGATTTCTTCGTTTGTTAAATCTCTGATTTCTTTATTATTCACAAGCTTCACCACTTTCTTTTTTTACAAATTTACATTTGATAGGTAATTTATGCATAGCTAATCTTAGTGCTTCACGAGCTACTGCTTCATCAACACCATCGATTTCGAACATAATTTTACCTTTTTTAACAACTGCAACCCATTTTTCAGGTTGACCTTTCCCTTTACCCATACGAGTTTCTAAAGGAATTTTAGTTAATGATAAATGTGGGAAAATATTAATCCATACTTTTCCTCCACGTTTCATATAACGAGTCATAGCAACACGAGCAGACTCAATTTGATTTTGAGTTATCCATGCACCTTCCATAGCCATTAATCCGTATGAACCAAAATGTAATTCTGTATTACCTTTTGATACACCATCATAACGTAAACGGTGTGGACGACGGTATTTAGTTCTTTTTGGAATTACTGCCATCGTTTTTACCTCCCTTGTTTTTCTTTTCAGGAAGAATTTCACCTTTATAAATCCATACTTTTACACCGATTTTACCATAAGTAGTATCAGCTTCTTTGTGAGCATAATCAATATCAGCTCTTAAAGTATGTAATGGAGTATTTCCTTCTGAATACCCCTCAGTTCTAGCCATATCAGCACCACCTAAACGTCCTGAAACAGCTGTTTTGATACCTTTTGCTCCAGCTTTCATTGCATTTCTGATTGCTCTTTTTTGTGCAATTCTGAATGAAACACGATTTTCGATTTGGTGAGCAATATTTTCTGCTACTAATGCAGCATCGATATCTGGGTTTTTAACTTCCATAATAGAAATTTGAATATTTTCTTTTACTAATTTTGCTAATTGTTTAGTTAATTTTTCAACTTCGCTACCATTGTGTCCCATAACAACACCTGGTTTAGCTGTGTTAATAATAACATTAGTCTTTTCAGTGTTTCTTTCAATAAGAATACTTGAAACTGCTGCGTCTTTTAATTTTTTTTCTAAAAATTTACGGATTTGAACATCGTTATTTAAGTATTTAGCGAAATCTTTGTTTCCTGCATACCATTTTGATTCCCAATCTCTATTGATTCCGATTCTAAGTCCTACTGGACTAACTTTTTGACCCATCAGTTTACCTCCTTTGCTTTATTATTATTTTTCGCCAACAACAACTGTAATATGACTAGTTCTTTTTTTGATTGGATCAACGTGACCACGAGATCCCATTCTAGCTCTTTTCATTGTTTGACCTTCGTTAACGTAAATTTCTTTTACGAATAAATTGTTTTTATTTAAACCTAAATTGTTTTCTGCGTTAGCTACTGCTGAAGTTAATACTTTTCTAGTTATTCTAGCAGCTTCCTTGTTTAGGTTTGCTAATATTCTATCTGCTTCGATTACGCTTTTGTTACGAACTAAATCAACAACTAAGCGTGCTTTACGAGGCGCGATTCTAACTGTTTTTGCAATTGCTCTTGCTTCCATTTTAGTCCTCCTCCCTGGTAACTAACTATTTTTTCTTCTTATCTTCGCCGTGTCCTCCGAACTTACGAGTTGGAACGAATTCACCTAATTTATGTCCAACCATATCTTCTGTTACATATACAGGAATAAAATCTTTTCCATTATGAACAGCAAATGTAAGTCCTATAAAGTTAGGATAAATTGTAGAACGACGAGACCATGTTTTAATAACTTCCTTTTTTGCTGATGAAGCAACAACTTCAACTTTTTTAGCTAAGTGTTCATCAATAAAAGGTCCTTTTTTTAAACTTCTTGCCATTTGAATATCATCCTTTCAACTATTTTTTACGACGACGGACAATTAACTTGTCTGAAGCTTTATTATTTTTACGAGTTTTGGCACCAAGTGCTGGTTTACCCCATGGAGTAACAGGCCCTTTACGTCCGATTGGTGTACGTCCTTCACCACCACCGTGTGGGTGATCGTTAGGGTTCATAACAGATCCACGAACTGTAGGTCTAATACCCATATGTCTTTTACGACCAGCTTTTCCTATTTTAACTAATTCGTGATCAGCATTTCCTACTTCTCCGATAGTTGCTCTGCAAGTACTTAAAACTTTTCTTACTTCACCACTTGCTAAACGAAGTAATGTATATTTACCTTCACGTCCTAAGATTTGAACACTTGAACCAGCTGAACGAGCCATTTGACCACCTTTTCCAGCTTTTAATTCAACATTGTGAACCATAGTACCTTCAGGAATGTTTGCTAATGGTAGACAGTTACCAACTTTGATATCTGCATTTTCTCCACTTTCAACTTTATCTCCAACTTTTAATCCTTTTGGAGCAATGATGTATGCTTTTACACCATCTGTATAACTAATTAAAGCAATGTTAGCAGTTCTGTTTGGATCGTATTCAATAGCAGTTACTGTAGCTTGAACTCCGTCTTTAACTCTTCTGAAGTCAATAACACGGTATTTTCTTTTAGCTCCACCACCACGGTGTCTAACAGTAATTCTACCTTGATTATTACGTCCACCATTCTTTTTTAATGTAACAACTAATGATTTTTCAGGTGTACTTTTAGTAATTTCTGTATTAACTAAAGTAGACATGTTACGTTGACCATTAGTCATTGGCTTATATGTTTTTATTGCCATGATTTATCCTCCTAACAATTCTTATAGTTCAATTGAACTTCCTTCTTGTAATTTAACATATGCTTTTTTAACTTTATTTGTTTTACCTACATAACGTCCAACTCTTTTTTTCTTTGGTTTAACGTTAACAGTATTTACGTTTTCAACTTTTACATTGAAAATAGCTTCAATAGCTTGTTTGATTTGAGTTTTATTAGCTTTTGTATCAACACTGAATACATAAGTTCTGTTGTTTTGAGCTGCATCAGCAGTTTTTTCAGTGATGATTGGCGCTTTAATAATATCTCTATAGTTATTCATTAAACAAGCACCTCCTCAATAGCTTTAACAGCTTTTTCAGTAATAATCATGTTATCAGCAGCAACTACATCATAAGTATTGATTTCGCTAGCTTCTAATAATACTACTTCTTTTATATTTCTAGTAGCTAAAATAACGTTATCGTTTAATTCATCTACTACTAATAATACTTTTTTATTTGCATTTAAGTTTTTTAATGCAGCGATAGCTGATTTTGTTTTTGCTTCTACATCGAAGTTATCAACAACAATCATTTCGCTTTCAATTACTTTGTAAGATAAAGCAGATTTTAAAGCTAATCTTCTTTCTTTTCTGTTCATCTTTTTAGCAAAACTTCTTGGATGTGGTCCAAATACGATACCACCTTTAATCCAATGTGGAGCTCTCGTACTACCTTGACGTGCACGTCCAGTTCCTTTTTGTTTCCAAGGTTTTCTTCCTCCACCACTAACTTCTGAACGAGTTTTAGTGTCAGCAGTTCCTTGTCTAGCATTATTGCGTGCTAATGTTAATGCATCATATAAAACAGCGTCGTTTGGTTCAATTCCCCAAACATTTTCGTTTAAAGTAATGTCCCCTACTTTTTCACCTTTAATATTTAATACAGATAATTTATTCATTAAAATATCCTCCTTATTATTAGTTGTTTTCTTCTACTGTTTCAGTAGTTTCAACTGGTGTTTCTTCAGGAGCTACAACAGTTTCATAAGAAACTAATTCTTCAGCTTCATTTACTTTTCCACAATTTTTTACAGCTGTTCTGATCATAACTAATGATTTTTTAGGTCCTGGTACATTACCTTTAACTAAGATAACTCCATTTTCTAAATCTGTAGCTACAACTTCTAAGTTTTGAATTGTAACTGTTAAAGTTCCCATATGACCTGGTAACTTTTTACCTTTAAAAACACGCATTGGTCTCATAGTTCCCATTGAACCTGGTCTTCTATGATAATGTGATCCGTGACCCATAGGACCACGACTTTGTCCATGACGTTTAATAACACCTTGGAATCCTTTACCTTTAGTAATTCCAGTAACGTCAATCATTTCTCCGGCTTCGAAAACATCAGCATGTAATTCTTGTCCTAATGTGTAATTAGCAACTTCTACACCTCTGATTTCTTTAAAGAAGCGCTTAGGTGCAGTATTAGCTTTATTAGTATGTCCAATAGAAGCTTTAGTAGCTGCTTTTTCTTTTTTGTCACTAAATCCTAATTGAATAGCATCGTAACCATCTTTTTCAACAGTTTTGATTTGAGTTACAACGTTAGTTCCAACTTCAATTACTGTAACTGGAACTAATTTTCCTGATTTAGTGAATACTTGAGTCATTCCAATTTTACGACCTAAGATTCCTTTTACCATAATTTTTTCCTCCTAATTAGTATTTGATTTGAATATCAACACCACTTGGAATTTCTAGATGAGTTAATGCATCTATAGTTTCCTTACTTGGGTTAGTGATATCAATAAGTCTTTTATGTGTTCTTTTTTCAAATTGTTCACGTGAATCTTTATATTTGTGAACAGCTCTTAAGATAGTGATTTTTTCAACTTCAGTTGGTAGAGGTACAGGACCACTAACAACACCACCAGTTCTTTTAACTGTTTCAACAATTTTCGCACACGCTTTATCTAAACTTTTGTGTTCAAAAGCTTTTAATTTGATACGAACTTTAGTTTTAGACATAATGGTATCCTCCTTTCGTTTATATCCAGTATAAACTTGCTCCGTGTAAAAACCCGATTTAGATTAAATTTTAGTTCACAACTTAACCTGGCGTTTCGGCAACCTTACACATCTATGCATGCCACACATACAAAAGTATACTAAAAAAACAAAATAAAATCAAGCACTTTTTTGATTTTTTTTAATATTTTGTGTTTGTATTATAAATATGATAAAATAAAGATGAATTCAATTTGGAAAGAGGAATAGAATGAAAGTAACAATTTTAGGATCAGGTGCATATGGTATTGCATTAGCACTTATGTTCAATAAAAACAATTGTGATATTACTATATGGGAAAGATTTGAAGATAAAGCAAAAGATATTATTAAACATAGAGAAAACAAACAAGTTTTACCAGGTGTTAAAATACCAGATAATATTAAAATAACAACTGACTTAGAAGATAGTATCGTTGGTAGTGAATTAATTGTAATAGCAATTCCAGCCGGATTTGTAGATGAAGTTACATTAAAAATAAAAGATATAGTTTCAAAAGAACAACATATATGTATTGCAAGTAAAGGTATTGAACAAGATACATGTTTATTTGTAGACGATGTTGTAAGAAAATATATTAAATCAAAAAAAATTGCAGTAATATCTGGACCATCATTTGCAGTAGATATTGCCAAATATGTTCCAATAGGATTAACAATTGCTTCTAAATGTAAAAAAACTATTAAAGTTGTAAAAAAAGGATTAGAAAACGATACTCTTAAATTAAGAGAAACAGATGATATGATTGGAACAGAAATTTGTGGTTCTATTAAAAATGTAATGGCAATTGCATCAGGTATGTTAGATGGTATGGGTTTACCAGAATCAACACAAGCTATGTTTATTACAGAATCATTGCATGATATTAAGGAATTAATTAAAGCCTTAGGTGGAGATGGAAAAACTGTATTATCATTTGCTGGATTTGGAGATTTATTATTAACATGTACTAGTACAAAAAGTAGAAATTTTACATTTGGTAAAATAATTGGAGAAAAAAGACCAAAAAATGAAATAGATAATTATATTGCTAATACTACAATAGAAGGATTATATACATTAAAATCAATTCATAAACTAATTAAAAATAAAAAGGTGGATATTCCAATTGTAGATTTAGTTTATGATATTGTATTTAATAATGAAGATCCTGAAGAATTAAAAAAATTCTTAATTAAAAAACAATAAAACAGTTCAATGAACTGTTTTTTTATATATTATTAATTTTATAAAAAAACTAACACGCGCGTGTTAGTTTTATATATATATGAATAACTAATAAGTTAATTACTTTTTATTGTTCATAATCTTCTTTAAACATTGGAAGAAATATTTCAGCTAAATGTGCTTTTAACTCTTTATCTTCAATTGTTTCAATTCCATATTTTCTAGTAGGTAAAACAACTATTTTTCCATAAACAACTTCTTCAGTCATTTCTCCATTTTCATCTGCTTTTATTAACATTAAATAATCAATATTATTTTCATTAATCATTTCAGCAAGAACATATGTTTGATTATCACTTAATTTTACCATATCTAATTTTTGTAAAAAACTCATCGTGTCATACCTCCCATTTCTTGATTCATTTGATTAACTTTGTTTATATCATTAACATTCCAGAAACCTTCTGCTTCATGTTCATTTCCTGTTAAATATGAAGTTATTTCTCCACCGTTATTTACTAATGAATCTAACATCTCATTATTTTGTGTAAATTGTAATGATCCATCAGGCATTTTAACAGTTGCACCTATAACATTTCTTTCCATTTCTCTTTCATGAACAGGATCTAATGCATTTGTTTTTTCTGTTGCATCATATTGAGTGTAATAAATTGAAGCATCTTCTTTAACAGTAATTGTATCATTTATACCTATTTTTTCTGCTATTTCTTCAACTGTTTCATTACCAGTTAATTTTTCTTCTTCAATATTTTCAATAATTCTAGTATTTACTTCTTCCATGTTATTTTGATTAGGAACCATTGTTGGAACTGCTGATGCTATAATCAACATACTTGCAACTATTGCTGCTGAAACTTTTTTAATCTTAGCTTTCATTTTTTCTTTTAAAGGTCTTTTTACAGATAATATTTCAAATTGTTCTGGTTCTTTAACTATTTCTTCTTTTTCAACAACTTCATCTACTTTATTTTCTTCAACATCATCATTAAGAACTTTAAATTCTCCTTCAATAACATTAGGGTCGTTTTCAATTAATGGTGCATTGTATTTAGTTTGGTCTTTTAAATTTCCAAGTAACATAGGTATTTCACTATTAAGCATTCTTTCTTTTGTATTTAATGCATGAATAATTAAATTATTATTAATTTTTTCTTCTTTTTGTAATACTTCAGTATTTTGCTCATTTTGTTTTCTATGTTCTTTATTATCCAATAATACTTTATATCTATCAATTTTATTTTGGCAATTTAATTTAGCTTGTTCATTTTCATTAATAACAATTTCATTATTTTTGATTTCTGCTTTTATTTCTATTAATTTTTTTTCGTTTTCTGATAAATTATTTTGTAATTGGATTTTTAGTTCATTATCAATATTTTTATTTTTTATTCTTTTTCTTAAAATTTTATTTTCTAAATTTATTTTATTAGCTTCTTTATTTAAATTTTCATTTGAATTTATAGCTTGATTATAAGTATTATCAAGTTTTACTAGTTGTGTTTCATTTTCTTTAATTTTTAAATTAATTTTTGCAATATTAATATCTTCTTTATTTGAATCTATATCTTTTTGTGAACTACTTACAAAGCCATTTTTTGTTTCATAATAATTTTTAGCCATTGTATTTTTAATAATTTCTTCATTTCTTTTTTCCGGAGCATTTAATAATAGAATATCAGATACATTGTTTTTATATTTATTCATTTCATCTAATGAATTTTCATCCATATTATTATTGTTAATCTTATTTTCTAAATTATTAAAATAATTATTAAACATTAAATTATTTTGTACTAAATCAAAACTATTATATACTTGAACTGCATTATTCATTTGTTCTTCTTTTTTATTTGTTTTTTCAAGTTCTTGTTTATACTCATCTAAATTACTCATATATGTATTTAATTGATTATTTAAAAAAGTATCTTGTTCTTTTAATTGAACAATATATTCATTATATCTATTAGCTAAATTATTATTGTTATCAATTTTGTTGTTTAGTTCAGATATTTTGTTCATATTATTATTAAGTTCTTCATTAAATTGCGCTTGATATTTTTCATTAGAAACTGAAGACATATTTTTTTTGATTTCTTCATTTCTTAAATTGATTAATTCAATTTCTCTTTTCATGATATTAGTATCTAAATTAATATGATGTACAATTAATTCATTTCTATCTAATGCTTCTTTGTTTTCTTCAACTAAAATTCTAGCATTAGCAACTAATTCTTCAAGATTTATTAATCTTTCATCTCTTATCTCAAAATCTTCTTCCATCATTTCTTTAAATTTTAACATTTCTTCTTCTTTAGCATTTTTAAGTTCAATGATTTTTTCAATATCATTAATTTGAGAAATTACATTTTCGTCATTCATACTACTGTTTTTTAATTCAGTTAGTATTTTAATTAATTCATCCTTACTCATTTTATCCTCCTATTATCTATTCTAAGATAATAGTAACAAATTATTATATTATTGTCAATAAAACAAAAAAAAGCAGAGTAATCTGCTTTTAAGTTTAATTTATTATTTAACGAATGGAATTATAGCCATAAAACGAGCTTTTTTAACTTCGTTAGCAATATGTCTTTGGTGTTTTGAACATGCACCAGTGATTCTTCTTGGTAAGATTTTACCTTTATCAGCACTGATGTATTTTTTCATGATATCAGCATCTTTGTAATCTACTGATTTACCAGCACACATTTGACATACTTTTTTCTTTTTTCTATAAAATTCTGCCATTATTGTTTCCTCCTTATTAATCTAGGAAGTTATCATCTAATGAAACGCTATCTCCAAATGATGAGAATGGATCATTATCGATATCTACATTATTTTGAACTGGTGGTTCATTATAACTATCGAATGATGGTTCATTCATTGGAACATAGCTATTATTTGAACGTGCTTGACTTTGACTTCTTGTTTCTAAGAAATTAACTTGATCTGCAACAACTTCAGTTGTATAACGTCTTTGTCCGTCTTGTCCATCGAAACTTCCTGTTTGAATTCTTCCTTCAACTGATATTAAACTACCTTTGTCTAAGTATCGACAAATATTTTCAGCTTGTTTTCTCCAAGCAACTATTGTAATAAAATCTGCTTCTCTTTGACCTTGGCTATTGCTAAAATTGCGGTTTACAGCTAAAGTAAATCTTGTCACAGCTAAATTACTATTGGTTTGTCTTAATTCTGGTTTATTTGTTAATCTTCCGATTAAACATACTCTATTCATAATGCACCTCTTAGTCTTCTAACTTTGTAATTAAGTGACGAATAACATCGCTACTAATTCCAGCCATACGATCAAATTCTTTAATAGCTTTATCATCGTTAGATTCTAAATTGATTAAGAAATAATAACCATTTTTGAATTTTTTGATTTCATAAGCTAATTCTCTTTGACCCATGTCTTTAGTGTTAGTAACTTTTGCACCATTATCAGTTAAGATTGTTTCGAATTTTTTTGCAACATTCTTAATTTCATCTTCTGTTAATGTTGGTCTAACAATAAACATAATTTCATAATTTTTCATTCTCTTGCACCTCCTTATGGTCTTTCGGCTTCATTACGAAGCAAGGAGTAAATTAATACTCGAGTGTATTATAACATGAAGAAAACTATTTGTAAATAACTTTTTTAAAACAAAAAAAGCATGATAAATCATACTTTTATACATTAAATCTGAAGTGACAAATGTCTCCATCTTTCATAACATATTCTTTTCCTTCAAGTCTCATTTTTCCAGCATCTTTAACATTCTTTTCATTTCCACATTCAACTAAGTCATCATAACTCATTACTTCTGCTCTAATGAATCCTCTTTCAAAGTCACTATGAATAATACCAGCACATTCTGGTGCTTTCATACCTTTCTTGAAAGTCCATGCTCTACATTCTTGAACACCAGCTGTAAAATATGTCGCAAGACCTAATAAATCATAAGTAGCATAAATTAATTTATCTAAACCACTATTATTAATTCCTAATTCTTTTAAGAATTCAATTTTATCTTCATCATTTAATTCACATAATTCAGATTCGATTTTAGCACATACTGTAATAACAGACGAATTTTCTGCAGCAGCATATTCACGTACTTTATCTACATATTGATTTCCATCACTAATTAAATCTTCTTCACTAATATTAGCCATATAGATAATTGGTTTATGTGTTAAGAAATTGAAAGCATTGACATATTTTAATTCTTCTACATCAAATTCTAAACTTCTTATTGGTTTATTAGCCTCTAAACATTCTTTAAGTTTATTTAAAATAGTAACTTCTTTTACTACTTCTTTATCTTTTGACATAGCAGCTTTTTTTCCAATTCTGTTAATTCTATTTTCTACTACTTCAAGATCAGCTAACATTAATTCAACATTAATGATTTCTATATCTCTTATTGGATCTACTTCATTTTCAACATGAATAATATTTTTGTCTTCAAAACATCTAACTACTTCAACAATAGCATCAACTTCTCTTATATGTGATAAGAATTTGTTTCCTAATCCTTCACCTGCTGAAGCACCTTTAACTAATCCGGCAATATCTGTAAATTCATAAGTTGTTGGTACAACACTTTCAGTTTGATATAAATCTTGTAAAAATTCAAGTCTCTTATCAGGTACTGTAACAACTCCAACATTTGGATCTATTGTTGCAAATGGATAATTTGCCGCTAATATATTTTTCTTTGTAATTGCATTAAATAATGTTGATTTACCTACATTTGGTAATCCAACAATTCCTGCTGTTAAACTCATAATCATTCCTCATTTCGTTTTTATTATACATAATTAATTAAAAAAATGCAAAGAAAAAGATGAATAATCATCTTTTAGTATGTTGAAAGTACTTCAGGACCTAAAGGAAGACCTAAAATAAACCAACCTAATATAATAACAAACCATACTAGTACAAAAGATAATAATGTAGGCATTAAAAGTCTTAATGTACCAAACACAGTTATTTTATTATTTTCTTTTGTGTTATATTTTTCTAAAAATCCTAATAGTACAGCATAATATGCAAATAATGGAGTAAAACATTTACCAATACCATCAGCTGCTCTAAAAATGAATTGTGTGAAATTAGGTGTCATATTAGATCTCATTAATAGTGGTACTAATAATGGTGATGCTAATTCCCATTTAGTAATTGCAGATGGAATTAATAATGTCATAAATATTATGCTAATAAAGAAAGTTATTAATAATGGTATACCTGAGAAAGGTAATACTGTAATTAATGAAATTAATTTACTACATAATACTTGTCCTAGATTAGTCCATTCAAATATTGATATTAATTGTGAAGTAAAGAATAGTAATACAAATACATATCCTAAATCTTCAAAGTTTTTTGATAGTCCAACACTATAATCTGTACTATTTTTTATATTCCCTGATATCTTACCATATATGTATCCACATACCATTAATATTCCAAGGATTATTATTGTTAATCCAGAATTAAATGTTGATGTTTCACCAAATAATTTTTCTACATATGATGAACCTTCACCTAATAAAAATCCTGAACCTTTTAATCCTGGTATTAACATATATATTAAGACAACTAACATAATAACTAATGCTAAATTACTATAATATAATGCTTTCTTTGATATTACTAATTCGTCATCTGGCAAGTTACTTTTTGGAACACGTTTTTCTAATAAACCATGAATAATTCCAGTTCCAATTATTGCAAGTACGAATGTACTAACAAACATTATATACATATTTGATTTTAGCATATAAGTAAAATTCTTATCTACTTCTAATGAAGCTGCTTTTTCTGTTAATCCACTAAGTATGATTTCTTCATTATTATAAATAAAACCAGTTCCGTAACCCATTGTTATACCAATAAATATTGTAAATATACCAAGAAGAGGTTTTCTTCCAGCATATTTATACATAATAGCTACAATTGGTATTAAAAATACATATGAGTATTCTCCAATCAACGAAGAAACTATACCACATAACAATGTTAAAAATGTTAAAAACTTATGATTAATTTTATTACATGGAGTAAAGATAGCTTTAAATAATCCACTTGCTTCACCAATACTAATGGCAATTAAAGATAAAATTAATAAATATAATGGTTCAAAAGTTTGTAATGAAGTTACAACATTTCCTATTACAAATCTAATACCATCTTTAGTTAGAACATTGTTTACTGTTATTAAACTTGTTTCTAATGTACCTCTAACTATTTCTGTTCTTTCTGCATCAAGTTCAATTAAAGAACAAAAGGCACTTAGAAATATCACGATAGCTATTAATATAATCATTGTTATTACGGGGCCGAGCATTTTTTTATTCTTAAATTTATTTCTCATAAAGCCTCCTAGTAACTTATAACTTTTTTAAGTTTTTTATTAAAATCTACTCTAGGGATCATAATACTTCTTCCGCAGTGTATGCATTTAATTTTGATATCTGCACCAACACGGATAATCTCCCATTCATTTGTTCCACATGGGTGTTGTTTTTTCATGATGACTTTGCTTCCTAATTTGTATTCATTATTTTGCATTGTGCACCACCACTTGTGGGAATGGAATTGTAATTTTGTGTTTATCAAATTCTAATTTTACTTCTCTTAAAATTTTTCTTTGAATTCCATAATGTTTCATTACTTCTGTTTCTGCAGTCATTCTAAATGTAATTGCACTTTCTCCTAATGCACTAATTCCTAGTAATTCAACATTTCCTCTTAAAAATTCTAATTCATTTGTTAATCTTTCGCATAAATCAGTAAGTACTTTTTCTACTTTTTCAATATTTGAATCATAAGCTACATTAACATCAACGATTGCTAATGAACTATCTAATGTATGATTTATAACTTGTGTAATTTCACGGTTAGCAATAATTTTGATTTCACCTGTATATGCTTTGATTCTAGTAGATTTTAAAGTTAATGAAATAACTTCTCCTCTATATCCACCAACAGTTATATTATCTCCAATTTGAAATTGTCCTTCTAACATCAAAGAAATACCAGCAACAAAGTCTTTTAATAAATCTTGAAGAGCTAATGCTGCAACAGCAGTGAATACCCCTAGAGATGCTAATAATGATTTTGTATCAAAACCATAAATTTCTAAAATTGTTATTAGCGCAATTGCTATTATAAAAAATTTTGTAACATTTGTAAATAGTAGCATAATAGTTTTTTTTCTATTTAAGTCTACACCTTTTACTTTTAATTTAAAAATTCTTTTAATTACTTTTTTTGAAATAGCATATGAAATTATGGCAATAAATACAATTATAATTGGTCCCATAATTTCTTTCATAAAAATTTTTTCAATCATATAATTACTCCTTTACATTTAATATTTCTAAAATACGATTCAAATCATTTACATTATTAAAACTGATTTCAATTTTTTTATCAGAAATTTTAATTTTTGTATCTAATTTTTCTCTTAATAAATCTTCAACATATTTGTAATTATTATTTTGTTCTTTTGGTTTTCTTACTTGAACTACTTTTTTAACCATTTCTTGATCATTAGTAATTCTTTCAGTTTCTCTTACAGGAATTTTTCCTTCAACTATTTGATTAGCAAGTGATATCATTTCATCACTTGATTCTAATTTACTAATTGCTCTAGCATGTCCCATTGTAATTTCTTTTTTTGAAATCATTGTTTGAACTTCAGTAGGCAATCTTAAAAGTCCTAAAATATTTGTAATATGACTTCTACTCTTTCCAACTTTTTTTGAAAGTTCTTCTTGTGTTAAATTTAATTTTTCAATCATTGATTTGTAAGCAATAGCTTCTTCAATAGCACTTAAATTTTCTCTTTGTAAATTTTCAAGTAGTGCTATTTCCATCATTTGTTCATCAGTAAACGCTCTTACAATTGCTGGAATAGTTTCTTTACCTGCTAATTTAGATGCTCTAAATCTTCTTTCCCCAGCAATAATTTCATAACCTTTTATACTTTTTTTAACAATAATTGGTTGAAAAACACCATGTTCTTTAATTGAGTTTGATAATTCTTGTAATGCTTCTTCATCAAAATTTTTTCTAGGTTGATAAGGATTTACTCTTAACTCATTTAAATTAATATTAATTATTTCTTCATTAGTTGCAGTATCATAGATTTGTTTTTCGAAATTATTCATATCTAAATTTTCAGTATTAAATAATTGTTCTAATCCTCTACCTAATGCTCTTTTTCTTGAATCCATATTTCTATTTTCCATTTCTCATAATCACTTCCTTCGCTAAACTTAGGTATGCTTCAGCTCCTTTATGATCTGATGCATAATAAATTATTGGTTTACCATGACTTGGTGCTTCAGATATTTTTACTAATCTTGGAATAATAGTATCATAAACACTTTCATTAAAATAACTTCTAATGTCTTCTACTACTTCTAATCCTAGACATGTTCTACTATCAAGCATTGTTAATAATACACCCTCTATTGATAACTCAGGATTAAGATTTTTTTGTGCCATTAGAATTGTATTTACAAGTTGTGCAATTCCTTCAAGTGCAAAAAACTCACATTGAACTGGTATTAAAACTGAATTTGCTGCTGTTAAAGCATTTGTAGTTAATGAACCTAAGCTAGGTGGACAATCAATAATTATATAGTCAAATTTTTCCTTAGCTTGATCTAAATATTTTTTTAATTGTGCCCCTCTATTAAAATTAGGATCATTTCTACTTTTTTCTATAAGTTCATAATCAATACCTGCTAAATTGATTGTTGCTGGAATTATTGATAAATTTTTAAATTTAGTTTTTATAATTGTTTCTTCAAGTGTTGCTAAATCAAGCATTAATTCATAAACACTATTCTTATAATCAACTTTTGAAATACCTAATCCAGTTGTACAGTTCCCTTGCGGATCTAAGTCAACTAATAAAACCTTTCTTTTCAAAACTCCTAACGAAGCTGCCAAATTTATACTAGATGTTGTTTTTCCAACTCCACCTTTTTGGTTAACTAAAGCTATAACCTTCCCCATCTTGTCTCACCATTTTCTACCATTTTAAATTCTTAATTATACATTTATATTTTAACATAAAAATTAAACTATTGCTATAATTTTATGAATATAGAAAAAAAGATGCTAACTTACGCATCTTTTTCATTTATTTTTTGTTCTAATTCTTCTTTAGACATTTTAGATGTTCCTTTAATACCTTTTTCTCTTGCAAGTTCTTTTAATTCTTCAATAGATAAGTCACTTAAAGAAACTTCTTTAAAATCACTTTCATCAATTTCATTGTCATCATCTGGCATGCATCCATTAGCAACAAGATATTCAATTTGTTCTTTTGTTAATGTTTCATGTTTTAATAATGATTCAGCAATTAAATCTAATAATTTTTTATTATCTTTTAATGTCTTAAGAGTTCTTTTATAACATTCATCAATAATTTTTCTCATTTCTTGATCAATTTCAAATGCTACTTGACTAGAGAAGTTTTTACTTTTGTTATAATCTCTTCCTAAGAATACACTTGATTCTTGATGTTCGAATTGAATAGGTCCTAATTCACTCATACCATATTCAGTAACCATAGCACGTGCTATTTTTGTAGCTTTTTCAAAATCATTATGAGCTCCTGTTGTAACTTCGTTGAAAATAATTTCTTCAGCACAACGTCCTCCTAATAAACCACAAATTGTTTCTGTTAATTGTGTTTTAGTTGATAAATATGTTTCTTCTCTTGGAAGCATTAAATTATATCCACCGGCATTACCTCTAGGTATGATAGTAATTTTTTGTACTTCATTAGCACCATCTAATTTAATACCTAAAACTGCATGTCCTGCTTCATGATATGCAACAACACGTTTTTCATGTTCAGTATATTTATGAGATACTTTAGCAGGCCCCATTAATACTCTATCATGTGCTTCATCAATTTCAGCCATAGTAATTTGTTTTTTATTTCTTCTTACACATAATAATGCAGCTTCATTTAATAAGTTTTCAAGATCTGCACCACTTAATCCAACTGTACGTTTTGCAATATTTTTAAAACTAACACCTTTTGCGAAAGTTTTACCTTTAGCATGTACAGCAAGAATTTCTTCTCTACCTTTAACGTCTGGAAGATTAACTGTTACTTGTCTATCAAATCTTCCTGGTCTTAATAATGCTGGGTCAAGAACATCAGGTCTATTTGTTGCAGCTAAAATAATAATTCCTTCATTAGCTCCAAATCCATCCATTTCAGTAAGTAATTGGTTTAATGTTTGTTCACGTTCATCATGTCCTCCACCTAAACCAGTTCCTCTTTGTCTACCAACAGCATCGATTTCATCAATAAATATTAAACATGGGGCTGTTTGTTTAGCTTGTTTAAACATATCTCTTACACGAGAAGCACCTACCCCTACGAATAATTCAACGAAATCAGAACCACTTATATAGTAGAATGGTACATTAGCTTCACCTGCAACAGATTTAGCTAATAATGTTTTACCTGTTCCTGGTGGACCAACTAATAATACACCTTTTGGAATTCTAGCACCCATTTCTTGGAATCTTTTTGGATTTTTTAAGAAATCGATTAATTCCTTTACTTCTTCTTTTTCTTCGTTTAATCCTGCAACATCATCGAATGTAACTTTTCCTTCACCATTCATAAGTTTTGCTCTACTTTTACCAAAATCCATTGATTTATTAGAATTTACTTGTCTTGTTAAGAAATAGAAAGCAAATGCTACTAATAAAATTGTTGGAAGGAAATTAACTAAAAATGTTAATAATACTCCTGATTCAGGATCAGAACTTGTGTCTAATTCAAATTTATATTTTTCTTGGTAATCATAAATTAATGACATAGATTTATCAGTTAATGGAACTCTTAAATAATAAGTTTCATTATCTTTATAATCTTTCATTTGTCCTGTTATTGTATATACACCAGCACTAGATTGTGGTGCAATATAAACTGTTTCAACATCACCTTTTTTAACTGCTTTTACAAATTCATTGTAAGTTAAAACATGAGTGTCATTATCTAAGATTTTTACGAAAAATAATATACCAATCATAACACATAGTAGTGTTAGATATGGAACAAATCCATTTTTCATATTTTTTTTATTCATTTATCTCTTCCTCCTTAGTAATACCTTAGTATTATATCATAATTTTCGTCTTTTGTTTTATCAAATTTAGATTTTTTAAGACCTGGAAGCCAAATAATAGTACCCTCGCTATCTGTAACGATAGGCCAAAGTTCTCTTTCATAAATTGAAATTTTTTCATCTATAAATATATCCTTTATTTTTTTTCTTCCAATCATGCCTTTAATGCTAATTTTATCACCATCTAGTCTTGTTCGAACATGAAGTGGTAATTTAATTTCTTTTGAATTTAAACGACATACGAAATTATTATTTAAATCAGAATCAGTTACTACTTCTATATTTTTTCCATTTGGTAAATTTATAAATTTATTAAGTTCAATATTATAATCATTTTTCTTTTTATCAAGTGCCCCAATAACTAAATTGTTATAAGTTTTTACAGCTTGCATATTATTAGGTAAATGAACTATAACATTAGCTCTCTTAGAATGAATTACATCTAAAAGTATTTCAGCATGTTTATCGCTAACAAGCATTAAATCATCTTGATAATTTTTTTCTAAAATATAGTATATAATTTTCATTTGTATAACTTTATCTTCTTTTAAAAACTTTTCTATATTTAACACATCTTGTGGATATATTGAATTAATTTTAGTTTCAACAACTTTATCAATATAATTATTGTATTCTAATAAAGTTTTACTAAATTTATAAAATTTTTGATGAACATTAGGTTCCTCTTTTTTAAATTGCGGAACTATATACTTTCTAAATCTATTTCTTGTATATACATCTTTAGTATTTGAACTATCTAAAGCATATTTTATTTTATGTTTTTTATTATATTCTAAAATTTCATCTTTTGTAATTTCAATAAGAGGTCTTATAATTTTATAACTACCTTTATCAATAACTTTTGAAAAACCACTATATCCTCTTAATGTTGAACCACGTACAATTCTCATTAATATAGTTTCCATTAAATCATCACCATGATGAGCTGTTAATAAATATGCTGCATTATGTTGTTTAACTAAATCACCGAAAAATCTATATCTTTTACTATGAGCCTCATTATGAAAATTATCATCTCCATAATCATCAATTGTCATTGTTTCAAAAATAATTTTATTTTTTTTACAATAAGATTCTACAAATTTTTGTTCTTCATATTGACCTGGTCTACCTGTATTATGATTTACATGAGCACAAATAACTTCAATATCAAGCGCTTTTTTCAATCTAGAAACAATATGAAGTAAAGCCATTGAATCTGGTCCACCTGACACTCCTACAACTACTGCATCACCATATTTTATTCTTATATTATTTAATAAATATTGATATGCTTCTTCCATATTACCACCTAATTCCTTCTATATTATTTTTTTCTAAAAACTCATTGGTTTTTGAAAATGGTTTTGTACCAAAGAATCCCCTATTAGCTGAAAATGGAGAAGGATGTGATCCTTCAATTATATAATGTTTTTTATTTGTAATTAATGCTTTTTTAGATTTAGCATAATTTCCCCATAATATAAATACTACAGGCGTATCTTTTTTATCTATTGTTTTAATAACTTCATCAGTAAACAATTCCCATCCTAAATGTTTATGACTTAATGGTGTATCTTTTTGTACTGTTAAAATAGCATTAAGTAATAAAACACCTTGTGATGCCCAATCTTTTAAAGAATTATTTTCTCTATCAATATTTAAATCGTTTTTAATTTCTTTAAAGATATTTCTTAATGATGGTGGTCTTTTTATATTTTCTTTAACCGAAAAAGCTAATCCTTCTGCTTCACCTTCTCCATGATACGGATCTTGACCTAAAATAACAACTTTTAAATTATCATAATCTGTAAGACGAAAGGCATTAAAAATTTCTTCTTTTTGTGGAAAAACTATATTATTTTGATATTCTATTTCTAGCTGTTTAAGCATCTTTAGAAAATAATCTTTTTCTATTTCTGCTTTTAAAATTTCATCCCATTTTTTTGTGATTATCATAAATTATTTGATATTTCAGCAAAAATTTCAATTGAAAGTTGTTCAGCACGAACAGATAAATCAAAATTATGTTTTTTTAATACTTCTTCTATTTTATTAAGATCATAATTTTTTAAATTATTTCTTAATGTTTTTCTTTTTTGAACAAAACTATCACGAACTAATTTAAAAAATACATCTTTATCCTTTAGTTCGATATTATTATTGATTTTCTTAAATTCAACAACAATACTATCTACGTTTGGTCTAGGCATAAATACATTACGACTAATATCCATTAATTTTGTAATTGAGAAATAATAATTTAAATATACTGATAATGAACTATAATCTTTTGTACCTGGTTTAGCTTTAAATCTATCTCCCACTTCTTTTTGTACCATAACAACAATTTTGTCAGGCATTATTTTATCTTCTATTAATTTTAAAATAATAGGTGTTGTTATATAGTATGGAAGATTAGCAACAACATATAGTTTTTTATATGAATATTTTTTTATATCTTCAATAACATTAGCATTTAAGAAATCCCCAAAAATTATTTCGATATTGTTATACTCTTTTAAATTATCTTTAAGCATATTTTCAAGAGTAGTATCAATTTCATAGCATAATACATTTTTTGCTTTTTTTGCAATTCCATTAGTTAACGAACCTGCTCCTGGGCCTATTTCAATTACTAAAGTTTCATCATCTATCTCTGCTTTTGTTACTATACCATTAATAATGTTTTCATCTATAATAAAATTTTGACCAAATTTTTTCTTGAATCCAAAATTATTTTCATTCATTTTTTCTTGCATTTTCTTTGGAGAATATTCCATGTAATCACCTCATCAACTTATATTATACACAAAAAACGGAGATATTACCATCCCCATCGACGAACAACAAAACTTGTATTTTTATTTGTTGCAAATTTTAAACCTTGTTCTGTTTCAAAAGCTAAATCAATATGTATTGTTCCATTATTGTATGCTTTTTTCATTGCCGATCCAGTATCAAGTACAATTCCAATTATAGGATCAGTAATATTTTCATTACTAACTTCAATTATTGTCCCACAAGGAAACTCTCTATGATCAGCTGCTAAAATTCGAACATCACCAAATTGTGAATCATTATAATATATTCCATTATTACTTAAACTAAACCATGTTCCATCAAGTAGCGGACAATTCACATATCCTCTTCCATCACAAGTTTTACAATCAGGACCATATCCAGTAATCATACCAGTATATATTCCTTCTTTACCTGTTCCTATTACAATAACTTCATCAATCTTATCTTTAAAAACTTTATATTCACCTGTTTCATCTAAAACAAGAACTCCATTTACACCTTTAATTTTAATGTTTTCAATACCTTTTGGAACTTTATCACTGTATTCCTTAATTGTTTCATATTTTAAAGGTTTTTCTTTATCTTTTAAAATTTTATTTTTATCATTATTTCTTATATCTGCTCTAAATTCATCTAAATTAACTAAATTAGTTAATGATAAAATAAATACAGTTATTATTGTTATTAATTTACCAAAACAATTTATGATAATAGTATTCATTTTAACACCTCATGTTTACAATTAAATTGTACACATAATATTACTTTAAGTCAAATAATTTTTTTGCAGTTTGAGTGGTAATTTTTTCCACTTCTTTTTCATCTAAATTTTTGATTTTTGCTATTTCTTTTATAACATATTTAACATTAGATGGTTCATTTCTTTTTCCTCTAAAAGGTTCTGGTGTTAAATATGGGCTATCTGTTTCAATAACAAAATCTGTTAATTCCATTTTCTCAACAACTTCTTTTAGTTTTTGAGAATTTTTAAATGTTACTACTCCACCTATTCCAAATTTCACACCTAATTTTTTAAATTTTAAAGCCATTTCATAAGAACCACTATAACAATGTAAAACAGCTTTAGTATCTTTTAAATATTCTTTTAAAATTTCATATGTTTCTTCTGTTGCTTCTCTTGAATGAATAACTATTGGTAAATTATATTTTTGTGCTAATTTAATTTGATCTATGAAAAATAATCTTTGTTGTTCTTTATTATTTTTATCCCAATAATAATCAAGACCAATTTCGCCAATACCGACAATTTTCTTATTATCTAACATTTGTTCTATTTCTTTTAAATCTTCTAATTTATATTTTTTTACTTCACTAGGATGAATACCTATTGTTCCATAAATATGATTATAATGATTAACTAATTCTAATACGTTATGAGATGAT
>JAEIGA010000460.1_pt1 | contig 59693 bp, 75 predicted proteins | sample 9270691 | NCBI WGS metagenome assembly JAEIGA01 (sample SAMN17057246, study PRJNA624740) | gut metagenome | biome: biome; isolation source: fecal sample | host: Bos grunniens | place: China: Xizang | collected 2019 | reverse complement strand
TGAGTTGGGGAATGTATCTTCAATCACTATATACGACGCAGGAGTATTATAGGGATTTAAAGGAAATTAGTATTTATGACATAGGAGTGATGGAATGATTAAAGGTGTGGAGATATGTCCAGTTTGTGGGGGAGATTTTAATGTTGAAGAATATACCGAAGAATATTGGGGCATAGTTGAAAGACATAATTGCTGTGACAGATGTGGATATAGAGAAGAACAATGTTATAGTGGTGTGTTGTGTGGATTCGAACCGCCAATTAAAAAGGGTGGCAAAGGCTATAAGAAATACATTAAAAAGAACATACGAAAGAGAAAGAGAATTAAAAGAAAGTATAATATTAAGTACGGAAACAAAGATTGGATATTTATTTATATTTAATAATTGAGAAAGGTTGTGGTAATATGAAGAAAATATTAAGTGTTATTTTATTATTTGTTTGTATTTTAACTTTTGCAGGGTGTGGGAATGAAAAAACAGACGGCAAAATACAAAAGAAATTATCATCTCAGATGATTTTGTTAGAACAATATGATTATCATACTGGTTTATGTTATGATAAAGATACAAAAATTATCTATATGTATGATACGGACTATACATATTATGGTAATTATGTTACATCTTATTCTGTATATTATGTAATGGACACCAATAACAATCCTATCGTTGGTGTATATTACGAATAATTTTTAAGAAGTTGTCAATTTCAAGTTGACAACTTCTTTTTTATTTGTTATAATATGACTATCGAAAGGAGAAAAATATGAGTGGAATTATTATTGATGGAGTGTATGACTCTAGTGTATTAGATATTTTTGATGAAGTAACCGACGAAGCACGAAATGCAGTTAATAGTAGAGATGGTGTTTTATTGATTGCTACAAGAGGTTGTGGAAAGTTAGAATTACTTAACGAATGTAGAAAATTATTAGAGGATGACGAAAAGGTTATCTGTATTTGTAACAATGACAAATTAAGAGAAATTCTCGAATGTGATATGAAAACCGCTTTCTCTTTAGAAAGTTATTTGCCAACAGAAGTGTGGTCTGATAAAATGTCTAAATTGGAATTACCTAATGACCACGGAAAAGTTTGTACTAAGAGATATAAACAGAATAATAATTTCTTCAATAATAAAGAATATTATCGTAGAGAAAGAATATCTAAATTGATTGAGAAAGAAAAATAATGTTTGACATTGAATTATTAAAATGGTATAATTAGTTTATCGGTTAGTTAAAGGAGAAAAGCAATGAGAGAAATGGTAGAAGTTGTTTTATGGGACGATGGAACTTATGAAGTCAATGATATTGTTGACTCCAATCATGCAACGCGAAGAATGGTTGGTTGGAGTGGTTGCCGTCATTTTGAAAAGTATTATTGTAAGAAAGATAAGTGGAAATATTATCTTATGAAATTGATAGATACGAAAGATATAGATAGACAAATACAAAGATTAAAAAAGAAAAAGAAAGAAAGGGAAAAGTTAAAAGAAAAAATTTCTAAAGAGATTAAGGAGAATAAAGAAAATGATGACTAAAGAAGAATATCAGAAAACACTTATTAGAATGTGGGACAAATCTAGAACAGATACTATCTATGTAGGTTTAAAAGGTTGCGATTCCGTAAATTGTAAACAATGCTGCCTAGAAGCGTTTTGTCGCAACCCCTACGATGCATTTGAAATGATTGATGCTGTAGAAAAATGGGCTAAAGAACACTCAATTGAGACAAATGGCTCTATATACTTAAAGGCTTTTCCTAATGCAAATGTATGTGGTTATGAAGACAACGGGAAAATCTTACATATTAGATTAGATAATTCTAAGCCATCAAATGCTGATGGTAATATGATTAAAGTACCGGCAGAATGGTGGAATAAGGAGGTAGAATAAATGCAGATTGTAATTGATATTAACGAAGAAGATTATATAAACATTAAAAACGCCATAAATAGTTTAGTTGAAAAAGGAGTCGAACGCGCTTCAATGAGTAAAGTTTGTTTAGCTATTCTTGATGGTGTAATAATCCCTAGTGGTCACGGCAGATTAATTGACGCCGATGCACTCGAAAAGAGAATGTGTGATAGAGAAGAAGAGTTGGGAGACGACAGAGCAATGTGGGAAAGTAGTGCGGTATCGGTAGCGTTGGATATGTTCGCACCAACAATCATAGAAACAGATAAAGGAGAATAGTATGAGCAACATATTAGGAATTATTGGCTCGATTTTAATTATGCCTAGTTTAATTATAGGGGCTAGTTATCTCGTCTATTTAATTGTTATACTTATAAAAGGTATTATAAAAGAAATCAAACAAGATTTATTTAATGGTTTATTATTAATTGCTTTAACGATGGCTATTGTTGGTATACTATTATTGGCAATTGCAGTTTGTTTATCATAGACAGAAAGGAATAAATTATGAGCGCGTTAATGGTTATTGGATTGTGTCTGATGTTACCACTTGTAATTACGATGTTTGCTTGTGGTATTTCTGAGGTCGTAAAAGTAATGAAAGACCCGTTAGGACGTATAATTGGTATTTTAATTATGTTTGTAATATATATTGTTGGATTTGTATTATTTACTCTTTCACTTTAGAAGTATTATGATTGATGATGATATTTTAATTTATTTAAAATAATAGTTGACAAATTGTTTGAGTTGAGATATAATATGATCATCAAATAAAGGGAGATAATTATATATAGAGGTTAGAAGAATGATTAAAAAAGGAGATAAGTTAATTATTGTTGCGGAGGCATTAGAAGATGAAATCAATGAAACTGTCTATGTAAGACTTACATCAGATAGCCAATCACATATGAAGATGCTAACCGAAAATTGTATTGTAGCACCAAAGCCTAGAGTAATAGAAAAATACAGTTCGCCTGTAGAGTTAGGTTATAATGTAGCCTTAAAAGATTGCGGAATAGAATAAGGAAAGAGTAAATAATGGCAGAATATATAGATAGAAACCTAATCGAGTGGTATGGATGCGACTTTGAAGATGGCAGTTGTGAACACAAAGAGTGTTTAGAGTGTAGTCAAGCAGAATGCTCACATACGCAAGTAATGCAGATACCAACAGTAAATGCAATCCTTATTCCAGATGGAGCAACTAATGGAGATATGATTAAGGTTATGTTTCCGAATGCAAAGTATTTTAAAGGAGTAAATCATTGTAACAGAGATGAAGATGGTAACCCTAAACAATGTATGTACATGAGTATTATTGGTGTAATATATCACCCTTTTCCTATTGATTGGTGGAACGCACCATATAATTATAACAAGGAGGTGGAAGAATGACAATAACTATATTGTTCCGAAATGGTAAAGAGGTACCAGTAAAATGTGGTAGTGTAGATACTGAAAGAGATATGACGACAGGGAGAATTACAAATATCAAGTTTAAAGGAATTAAAGAAAACAAACTTCTGGATTTAGATTTTGACGAGATAATAGCAATTTATCGCAAGGTTAGTGACGAGGTTGAAGAATGAAAAGTTTAAAAAGCTTAAGTGAATGGAGAGCAGTAGTTTTAAAGTTTTGTGAAGAAGTAAATGCTGAATTGCTCTTTATAAATGAGAGCGATTTTTCGTTTGGTGTTGATTATGGAAATTGTATCTTCCAACATATATACCCCGATGAATTATATGAATATTACAAACAGAAAGAGAGAAATAAATGAAAATTGAATTCACTAAAGATTTTGCTAGAAATTGGAAAGCTGGAGAAATTGTTAAAGCCAAATATCTTGGTAAGGGTGAAATTCTTGTAGATAATGTGGCTAAAGTTGACCTTAACCAATTATTAAAACATTGCAAAATTATTTCAGAAAGAGAAGAATGATTATACGTAAATATTTAATTTTAGTAAAAGATGTTCAGCAAGCAAAGAATATTGTTAATTTGTTTGATAATGGTTATAAAATCAAAAAGGAATGTTGTACTAGCGATTATGCCATCATAAAAATGACGAGTCAGTTGCTTATGATATTTTATTAAGAGGCGAAAACCATGATTATTATAGGGGTCGCAGATGGAATGGAGTTATTAAATGTTGTGCAGTTTTAAGTAATGAATTATATGATAATATACAGCCATATTTAATCGAACAATATTACGACGACAAAAGAAATTGTCATTTATTACCATTTGTCGATTTATTTTGTATTAATAATAAAATGTTTCTTAATACAATCAAATTAATTGAAAATTATGATAAATAATTTAAAAGACTACTTGACAAGAGTAGTCTTTTATTATATAATTGAGATATCAAATGAAAGGAGACAATTATGAAAGTAAAAGATTGGTTAAGCGTGGTAAATTTAGACGATAGCGATGCTTTTGATGTTCGGGTTTTAGATAATGATTATTACTCTATAGGGTTCTTTGATGCTGACGAAATTGAAAAACTAATAAGGTGTTATGGAGAAAATCAAATCAAAAACGTAAATATTACATCGTATTATTATTACGACTATGATTTTATGATTGAACTTTGTCTTGACATTGAGCATATTAAATTAGAAGAGAATCCATTTGAATAGCATTTAAACGCTCTAGAAGCCTCATATAGACATTATAACTATATTAAGGTTAAATTGTTTATGTGATGATTTAAAACCTCTGTATGAGGCTATTAGAGGTTATAGAAAGGATGTGAGTACAACGACAGTAGCAGAACTTATTAAAAGAGAAAAAGAAGACGAAGAAAACAAGAAATTCAAAGTATGGGTATGCCCTAGTATTGTTTATAATGAACATATTACACCTAACAAGTGGGAACAAGGGATTTTATACGACAAGAATGTAAATGAGTTCTTCTTACAGAAAGAAGTCAAAAAGGCTTATTATGAAATGTTCGAGAATTCAAATGTTTTGTGCATCATTTGGGATAATGGAATTTAATGGTTGACAAGTGTATATCTTTGTGATATAATAAAGGAGTGATTATGAGGAAAGGTAATCCACAAAAGAAAATGACGTTCGAAGATAGATTCGCTCGCCATTATGAATGTTGGGTTAAGAATAACCCTAAATCATGGAAATGGTGGAAACGTCACAACCGAAAACTTTTTCGAAAAATATTAAAAAATCAGTTGACAAAACTTGATAAAGATGATATAATGTAATCACAATCAAACGAGAAAGGAAAATGAATATGAAGAACATTGAATTAGAAATTTTAAAGAACAGATTGGCAGTAATCGAGTCAAAGGGAAAGACAGCTGAAAGAGGTGTGACAGCAAAGTTGCGTCGCAAGATTAGAAATATGGAGAGATAGGATGAGTGAAGAGTTAAAAGCAGTAGTAGCTACTCTTGTGGCTCTCGCTATTGTAGCATTGATTCTATTGTCTCCGTTAAAATTTGGACATGAGATTATAGATGAATATGAAATCGAAAATCTTCTGTATAATAATTATCACGTTAGTTATAGTATTGAACTTAACAATGTAGAAGAATGGTATGATTTAGACCCGAATGAAGACACATATGATATCATCTATGTCGACGAATTGAAGAATGACTATGGAAAAGATATTCCTTATTCCATTGAGGAACATCGTTTTGGGTTTGAATACATTTCATATCCACGGAGTTATGTAATCAAAATCAATAAATCTTTAGCAGAGGGAGAGTGTTGTAATGAGTATTGAAGAAATCAAATCAGTAATCGAAGATAAAAGCATCGCTCTAGGTGCTGAAAAGCTACGCAACCCCGATGCAAGATATATGTGGGTTGTAAGTATGTCGGTATTTGATAAAGTTCGCTCTTATTGTGAATTAGATAAGGCGACAATGGATAAATTCTTTTATGGTGTTGAATACCATGTAAATCACAAATGGCATGGAGATAACATTAAATTGTGGAAAGAACTATAAAAAAGTAGTTGATAAAGACTTGTTTATATGATATAATATAGACAAGTTAAGGGGGGCTTTAGTTCAGTTGGTTATAACTTTAATTATAAAGGAATGATATGATATATGTTGGAAATTTGGAAACCAGTAAAAAATTATGAAGGATATTATGAAGTATCTAATTTAGGTAGGGTTAAAAGAATGGTGTAAAAATTTTAATTTACCTAGCAAAAAAACTGATATTGTTCAAATTTCAGATTCAGATTGGAGCAAACTTTAATAAAGATTAAAATAGCGGTAAGTCCTCGGTTCGAGTCCGAGAAGCCCCACTTACACTGTATTAGTGTAAATTTAAAATTATTTTCGTCTTAGAGATGGGTAGGGTCTGTCCGAAACCGAACGGAAGATTCGACAAAGACCATTAAAAAACTGTGTAAGTAACAAGATTCTACCTAGGTCGGTGACGGCAGAACACTTACATGACACCCTTAGTTCATATATCTTTCACAAAGGAAAGAAAGGCGTTTTCAAGGGTGTTATTATGTGGATGTAACTCAGTTGGCAGAGTAATCGGCTTTTAACCGATAGGTCGTAGGTTCGATTCCTACCATCTACATTTAAAAATTAAATAAAGACCGCTCATTTGAACTATCCACTAGGAGAATGAGAGGATTGGACAAAGGGTAGTGTCACGAATCCAAGACCTATAACGAGTGTTGGTCGCACCGAAACGAACCTCTACGACGTAAGGGAAATGGAGCATATGCGTATGTATCCTCAAGAGGGGCTAATAAAATCCACTAAAATGAGTACATATCTTCACGGAAGAGTGTTGAAAACTCAGCTAACTCTATTTGAACAAGTAGAGTAGTATGTCGGAGCGAAAACAGCAGTAGCTAAGTGAGTAGGGAAAGAAAGTGGACTCCCAATGGTGGGATGAATGACCGACGAACCTTATGGTGACATAAGGATATGGCTAACACATATATTAAAGAAATCGTTGCATTAATGCTTTAATATATGAGCCGTGGTGATTCGCTACGTAAAAGCGAGACGATATAGACATTTAGCGAATGGACAGCGAAGTGTGAGTGAAGCGGTGGAAGTCCGTGGAGCAAGGTTTGTGCGTGTAGGAATTGTTAGGTCGCCTACGTCCAAAAAAGACTTAACAAAAAATCAGAAAGTGCTTGACAAACAGGCATGAGTATGTTATAATATTAGAGTGGTTGGTAATCAGCCACTCAATAATGCCCCTTCGCCAAATGGTAAGGCAACGTCCTTTGAAGTCGGTATTTACTGGTTCGAATCCAGTAGGGGCAGTTATGACTAGGCTGTGTCATGTCGAAAAACAGCTTGGCTTTTAGGAAAGACTAAACGAGGGTTTCAAGTAGCGATAGTGAATAAACGAAGCGATGTGTAGGTCGACTGAGGTAATAACAGTTGTAAAGTGTATAGCACCTGACCTAACTTTTGGTATTGTAGTTAGATAGCAAACAATACTAGGATAGTAACCTTCTGATGACAAGGAAAATAACTTACGCGGTGATAGTTCAATTGGATAGAATGCTAGTCTCCAAAACTAGAGATATGAGTTCGAATCTCACAGCCGTGCTCGCTAGAAATAGCGATTATATAATTATTATAATTCATTTCTGTCGGTTTTCTTGCCGACCACAGAGCGGATACTCAAGCGGATTAAGAGGACAGACTGCAAATCTGTTATTCGAGAGTTCGAATCTCTCTCTGCTCTCTTATGTTTATGCCAACAAAGCGTAAATGTAAAATAATGATTATATAAAAAGGAGAAAATTAAATATGGCAGAAGTAGCAACAAAAAAGAGCAAGAATACTGGTAGAATTGTTGGCACAGTTACAGAAACTAATTTTAAGTACAACAAGGATTTGGTTGACAACTTCGACAGTAGCATCAAGGGTGGTTACGAAAAGGAAGAGTTTAAGAATCCATTTCTTGTAGTTCGCGTTAACACGGAATCAGAAGACGGAACACCTATTGTTACATATGTAAAAGTTGATGGATTTAGTGTAATGTCAAAGTATAAGACATACGATGGAGAGATTAAAGAAAATCCTGCTTATAAGGGAATTAAGAACTTATTAGCAATGGATAATGGTGGCGTTGGAGCAAGAATTCAGCTTAACACAGCGTCTCTCGGAGAGAATTCTTATTACAAGGATGGCTCGTTAGTTAGCTTCCCAATCATTAACCTCAAGTATGTCGAATCAGACCAAGATAAGGTTGCAAAGGATGATTTAGCTGAATTTTGTGTATGTGGTGTAATCACAGACATGAAGCATGAAAAGGATGCTGATGGTTCTGAAACTGGCAGACTTCTGATTGACCTTGCATTCTCTCGTAAGGGCGACGGAACACTTGGTGTATTAAAGAACTTAGTAGTTCCTGCCGATGACTTGGGAGATGGTCAGACACTCGCAGAAGCGTTTGAAAATGGTATGGGCGTTGAAGATAGAGTTCAGCTTAATATCGAAAACGTAACTGTAAGAACTGGCACTGTAACAGCAGGAAAGTCTATCGGAAAAAAGAAAGCAACTATTGTTACTGGTAAGGCAACCAATGAGTTCCATGTATTCAATGGTGAAGTTCTTGCTTATGGTTCTGACGAATACATTTCAGAAGAAGCATTTGAGCAGGGCAAGACACTTCGTAAGGCGGAACTTAGCGGAAAGAAGAAGAAAGCAGAAGAGAAAGCTGAAAATAACTCTTCTAATGGTCGCAAGTCAATTGGCTCTAGAGTAGCGAAAGCAAGCGAAGAAGGCGGTCTTATGGAATTTGATGTTGAAGAAGACGATAATCCTTTCGCATAAGATTTAAGTGATATTTTTGGGGTTTCACACTCCAAAGAAATCCCTAAATATTACATAGACTTTAGAATTGAAAGGAATTATAAATATGGCTTTTAAGGGAATCAAATTACAGAAGATGGCAATTGGTGTTGTAGGACAGAGAATTATGTTCTATGGTGGCAACGAAAGTGGTAAAACAATTCAGGCTATTGAATTAGGTAAGAGAATTTGTGCAGAGGTTTCTAATAACAACCCAGAAATTGCGCCTTATGTAATTCAGTTTGAAAATGGTACAAATGCTTGTTTCGACTATTATCCAGTTGATGGAACAGATTACGGACAGGTTCTTGAGTTTATTTCTTGGTTAACTCCAAATAATACTAACCTCAAGAAGAAGAGAATGGAAGAAGCCCCAGTTGTAATTGTTGATGGCGCTGAAAAGATTAAGACAATCGCAGAGGCATACACAACAGACAAGAAGAATGTAGAATCTCTTGGAGATTTAGCATATGGTAAGGGCTATCAGATTTATCGTTCTTACACAGACTCACCATTCATTAAGTTAATGTCTAGTGGTGTTACTGTAATCTTTGTATTCCACGATGAAACTGGTAAATACACAGATGCAGACGGAACAGAACATGAGAATTATACATTCCCTATGGGTTCTGGCAAGGATGCTTCCGTAGCACAGTATATCAAGGATAACTGCGACTTTATCTTCTATCTTGACAAGAACACAAACGACAACGGCACAAAGACTATGAGTATTGCTCATTGCGCGCCTACAAAGGATTATTTCGCAAGAAATAGATATGCAATGGGAACAGAAGAATTTACTGTTGAGCCATTCACAGCAGATGGTATCTACGATTATGTAAAATCTTGTGGCGAAGGTCTTGCTAAGAGCCGTGGTGTTAAGGCTGTCACAATGACAGAAAAGAAGGAAGCATTAAAGCAGGAACGTTCGCACGACGAACTTGTTGCCGATGTAAAGGAAATTGGCGCAAAGTTATTTAAGACTTCCGCAAAGGAACGCGCTAAAGAAATCTTAAATGAATACATCGAAGCAAACGGAGTTGAAAAGTTCACAGAACTTTCTGACGAACAGTTAGCAAAGGTTATTACCGACTATTCTACTCTTGCATCTGAAAAAGGCGTAGAAATTTAATATTTAATTTTGACCGATAATCCTTGGCTAGAAATAGTCAAGGATTATTTCTTTTAAGGCTCATATTAGCCTCATAGAGCGATTTTATGATTGGGTAGGTACAATTTGTCCACCAATAAATTAAAATGTCTATATGAGGCGATTAAGGGCTATTGACAAGGTATTAAAAATGTGATATAATTAGCAAAAAGGTAGGTGATGTTATTGGCGAAAAAATTATCAGACATGACGGAAGAAGAACGGACAGCACATGAATTAAAAAAAGAAGAAGAAAAAGCAAAAAAGCAAGCACTTCAAGAAGAAAAAACAAGACAATTCGTAGCCTTTACTGATTTGCTAAATGACTTATATCTAGAGCGTGGGATAGAGCCAAATTTCCCTATGATGATGTCACAAGCAAAACGCTACATAGAAACCTATGGATATACTTATCCATCTATGACTTTTACAATGAAGTATATGGTTGCTAAGGGCGTAAACATATTCGGCTACGAGCAAGGTAGCATTTTAAATCTTTTGCCTTATTATCATAATGAAGCCAAAAACTACTATGAGCAGACAGTAGCGATTAAAAAAGGTTTCAAGAATTTTAAGCCAAAAGATGAATCGCGAACAGTCGTTTATAAACAAAAGAAACGACGAAAATTATTACATATTGATTTTGACTAGAGGAAACCACATGGAAATGCTTTACAGTAAGTCATATTCGGGCTTTGTTCTTGGCTCGATTATGAACAACACAGATTTATTGTTAGATAATAAATATAAGCTAACAAAAAAGGACTTTGAGCCATTTATCGCTCATAAAATTATTTTTGTATGCGTTGCCTTGCTTGCAGATAAAGGTGTTGAGAAAGTCGACGCAAAAGATATTTGTGAAGTTTTGAAGAATTATCCTGACCAAGAGATTGCGTTAAAAGACGAAATCAGCGGTGGAAATTATATTGATTATATTCAGACTTTGCTAGAATTAGACAATAAGTATGCTTTTGATTTTTATTATAATGAAGTCAGAAAAAGAACATTGTTAAGGTCGTATCGAGACGCGCATTTTGATATTAGGGAGTTCTTTGACGAGACAAAGACGCAAGAATCACAAGATGCAAAACTTCTCGAAGTTACAATTAAAGATATTATAGACTATTATGATAAGACGCAGTTTAAGCTAAGAAATGAATTTATTGTAAGAGAGAATGAAGAACAATACATAGCAGGAACTGATTTCGCTCAGACAAAAGTTTTGTTTGCAGAATCTCCGCTTGTCGGCTCTTCGTTTTGGTCAAAATGCCTTAATGAGATGTTTAATGGTGTGTATGGTTTTTTAGTTATGGGTGCAAAGAGTGGCGATGGAAAAACTGTTTTTAATGTTGCCAACGCTTGTATTTTTTCAGCAAAAGAACTATACAATCCTATTAGTGGAAAATGGGAAAAGAATAAATATCGTACTGGTAATACAATGTTTATTAATACAGAAATGGAAATCCGTACAGAACTTGATGTAATGCTCGTGTCGTGTATTTCTGGCGTTGAACGTAGACATATCAAACGTAATGAATATGTAGGCGATGAAGAAGCTAGAGTTGATAGAGCGGGTGAAATTCTTGCGGATAGTGGAATTTTTGTAGTCGATATGCCAGAGTTCACATCTCAAGACTTAACAGAGAGAATCGACGAATATGTAAAAATGTACGACATTAAAAATGTTGTATTTGATTACATTCAGAATAACGGATTTGTTGCTAAAGAAATCTCTAGCGAGCAAAATGTCCCTATGAGAGAAGACCAAGTATTGTTGTCTTTAACTGACAGATTAAAGATGTGTCAAAGAAGAAATAATATAGGGCTTATATCCGCAGTGCAAACAAACGGCAAAGAAGATGAACTAACATTCCCTACAGAAGCGTGTCTTGCAGGTGGCAAATCTCAGATACGTAAGTTAGATGGATGTATGATTATGTTAGCACCTAATAAATTAGAAGAAAAAGCTATTATCGAATGGCAATCAACATATGCGCACGAGCATAAAGGCGTAGGAAGAATGCCGAAGCCTAATAGAGTTATTCATCTAATTAAAGGTCGTGGTACTTCATACGAAAGACACACAAAACTATTTATTGAGTTAGATTTTGGCTCTTGTAGATATTATGATTGCTTCGCGACAGATGTTAAGAATGTTCCAATCAACATGACAGAATTGGAAATTCTAGGTGAATTAGAAGACGTTGCATAAAAATTAAATAATTGTTGACAAACCTCTTGTCTTATGGTATAATAATGTAAAATACAACTAGACAAGAGGTTTTTATCATGGAAATTGATTTTCAGAAATTTAAAACAGACCTCTCGACAGAACAAGTTATTGAAATAGTGGAAAGTCTTGGTGGCGATATAAATATGTCGCTTAGTACATCTCAAGAACTTATTTTCTCGTCTATCTTATATCATATAGGGGACGCGGATAAACATAAGTTTAAGATGTATTATTATATCGACAGTTGTAGTTTTCACGACTATAAGCTAGGCGAGTCTTTCGATATTTACGAACTTGTAATGAGAGCAAAAGAAGAATATGATGGTGTCGATTACAATGCTAGAAATGCTGTGTTTTATATTGCAAACACCCTAGGCATTGCAATTGAAGGAAAGAATAATCTGAAAAAGTCTAAGACTTATAATTATCTTGGCGATATAGGAAAATACACCAAGAAGAATCGAAAGAAAGTCGAAAAGGTTATATTTGATAATAAAGAATTAGACATTTATAATAATTGGTATCATCAGAAATGGATTGACGATGGCATTTCTGTTGGTACAATGGAAAAGTATAACATCAAATACTGTGATTGGAATAATTCAATTGTAATCCCTTGTTATGACGAAGATTTTGAACTTATTGGAGCAAGAGAAAGAACTGTAGATGATGATGCAGAGTGGCGATATATGCCACTTACCAAACTTGATAAAACTTACAAATTTGAAACTGGAAATTATCTTTATGGTTTGAATAATACTCAAGACGCAATAAGAAAAACTAAGAAGGCTATTCTTTGTGAAGCTGAAAAGTCTTCTATGCAAGGCGACACTATGTTTGGCAAAAACAATATTATTGTAGGATTGTTTGGTTCTTCGTTTCATATGGAGCAATTAAAGAAACTTTTAGCCCTTGGCATAAATGAAATTATTATTGCCTTTGATTATGATTATGAAAAAGTTGGCGAAGGCAAGAAGTGGGAAGTTTTCTTAAAGAAAGTTTATCGCGTTGCTGATATGTGCGCCCCTTATGTCGACGCTGTGTCGGCTATGGTTTTATATGGAGAGCACGAATTAAAGTGTTCCCCTACTGATTTAGGTAAACAAAAATTTTTAGATTTGTTTAAAAATAGAGAAACTATATATGAAAGGAAGTAGAGATATGAGTTGTAGATTTCTAGAAATTGAAAACAACACGGATTATTGTTCTCTTAAAGAAGAATATGGAGACGAAATGTTTCTTTGTGAATTTTGTCCCGAAAGAGCGGATAAAGACGACGTAGAAGATATTTATATGCTTAATGAAATTACAGATGGAGGTGGATGGTTTTAATGAAAATTGTTAATTTATTTAAAGACGATAATGTTACATTAAATGACTATCTTGAAAAAATTGGTGTAAATAATGCGAATAAATATTTAAAATTCCATACAGTGGAAGATGATTCTCATTATAATAATTTAGGAAATTGTGTTAAAATAACAAAAAGGTATAAGGATAGAGAAATAAAAATTTTAGCTGACCCTTAGTTGTGCCAGATTTTGATGGAGCAATGAGCGCATCTATGCTCAACTCATTTTTACATGAAAAAGGATTCAAGACGGATGTTATTATCCATGATAAGTTTCCAAAGGCTCACGGACTTACAGATTCAGAAGTTATGAACTATTTAACCTCTATTGAGCCTTCTCTTTTAATTATTCCAGACGCAGGAACATCAGATGTTAAGCAGTGTAAAATTTTATCAGAATTAGGATGGGGGATAATTATTCTTGACCACCACGAAAAGGTTGAGGCTAACGGTGACAATAAATATGCTATTGTTATTAACAACCAAATGAATGACGATGTTGAAAATAAGTACGGAAGCGGTACTCTTGTAACATGGCACTTCTTACACGCATGGGATAGTAGACTTGCAAAGAAATATACGACATATGTTGCGGTAAGTCTATTATCTGATAGTATGAATTTATGTTCAGATGAAAACGGAACATTCATCCATTGGGGCTTTAAAGAAAATGCTATCCACAAGAATTTAAAACCAATTATTGATAAATTCCAGAAAGATTATCTCCCTATGTCGTTTTCTTTTGGTGGTATTATTCCAAAGGGAAACGCTACAATCAGAATGGGTAGTTTAGAAGATAAAAAGTATTTAATTGATACACTTAGTGGCTTTGGTGAATATTGTGATGAAAAAGAATGCATTAAGAGAATGACGAAGTGCTACAATTTGCAAACAAAAGAAGCCAATAGATTAATGGAAGAATCCGTAGAAATTGATGATTTAGACGAAAATATTTTGTTATGTAAGCTATCAGAAAAAAGCCCTTGTACTGGATTAGTTGCTAATAAGTTAATGAGTAAGTATTCTAAACCAATTTTATTACTGCATGAAGATGAAGACAGTAATCTTTGTGCGGGTTCTGTTAGAAGCCCTATGGAAATTAAAGACTTACTAGAACGATGTGAAAACATTGAATATGCGCAGGGGCACTCGCAGGCACTAGGAACTGCATACAAGAAAGAAAACGAACAAGCCGTTAAGGATTATTTATACTCTCTGACGCTCCCAGAACCTCATATAGAGGTTTTAACATCTTACTCGAAGAATTTGCCACCTACAGATTTAATTGACGAATTTGGGGTATATACGGACTTGTGGGCGTCAAATAGTAATGTAATCACTCAGCCTCGTTACGCATTCACAGATATTAAATTATCAGAAAATAAAGTTGAAGTAATTGGTCGTGGTGGCACAACTATTAAGTTTAGAATAGGTGCGTGGACATTTGTTAAGTTTTTCTGTTCTCACAAATGGATTGAAGACAATATTAAAGGCGATATGCTTATTGATATTATTGGCACGCTTCAATGGAATGAATGGCAAGGTAACAAGACACCACAAGTAATTATTGATGAAATTATTTTTAAAGAACAAAAGGACGAGTTTGAAGCGTTGTTCGGATAGGAGTTTTTATGTATGTATATCTTAGTGGAAAAGTAACTGGAATTGATAATTATTATGAAGTATTCGCTGACGCAAAAAATAAAGTTAGCGAATTACTTCCGAATTACGAAATTATCAATCCGATTGAAATGAATAAACAGTTTGATGATGGCGGTCTTAATTGGGATGGTTTTATGCACATATGTTATGCAATTATTGATTGTTGTAGCATGGTTGTAATGTTACCCAATTGGAAAGACTCAGAGGGCGCGAAAGAAGAACGCAGATATGCCAAAGAAAAAGGCAAGAAGATTTATTATCTTATTAATGGGCGTCTCGAAGAAGAATATCGCATTGAAAAGATGTATACAGACGTTCTAGAAGAGCGTAAAAAGGTCGAGAACCAGTATAATGATGATATAGATAGAATTAATAAGGGCGAGCAATCAGAATGGCTAAATGAGGATTATACAGCGTTACAGAGCGAACTTAGCGTGTATGATTGCATTATCAGAAAGTTAGAGAAAGTGATGGGACTTTAATATGTTTTTATTACAGTCATGGAATGTAGATAATGGTACAATTGAATTAAAGAATGAACTTGGAATATTTTATGTTTATGTCAATGGAAAGATAGAGAGAAAGTTTGATAATATTGGCGAAGCAAGAATGTTTATTAGAAGATTGTTGAAATAATTATTTAAGACCGCTTGACAAAGGCGGTCTTTTTTGTTATAATTGGAAAAGATATGACTATATAATTAAAAAGAAAATATTGAAAAATAGAAAGGACTTATAATAATGGAATTTAACAAACAGCTATTTTCAAATTTAACATTTGATTTTCCATATGACATTGATGAATATATCCAAAATCCGATATTGGAAAACTATCATTATCATTCTAGCTTATCGAATCCAATGACAACAGATAGTCCCGTTTCCAATGAAGATTATGCAAAGAAAATAAAAGAATACGGGGCAAACTGTATTTTCAGCGGAGAGCATGGTTATCAAGGAAATCAGTTTGAAGTTCATCAGTTATCTGAAAAGTATGGACTTAAATATAGACACAGTACAGAAGCATATTGGGTTAAGAACAGACTTGAAAAAGATAATTCTAATTGTCATATTTGTATAATCGCTATGAATGACCATGCTAGAAAAGAACTAAATTATATTCTGTCAGAAGCAAATATTAGCGGATATTATTACAAACCAAGAATTGATTTGGAATTGTTATTATCTTTAGACCCAAAAGAGTTTATTATAACGTCGGCTTGTGTCGCGGGATGGAAATATGAAGATGCAGATAATATTTGGTTAAAGATTTGGAAGCATTTTAAAGATAATTTCTTCTTAGAAGTCCAATATCACAATACAGACAAACAGAAAGAATTAAATAAAAGAATTATTGGTTTATCTCACAAATATGGGATTCAGTTAATCTGTGGTCTAGATTCTCACTATATTTCAACTGAAACGGACGATATCAAGAGAAATATTCTGTTAGAAGAAAAAGATATTAGTTATCCCGATGAAGATGGTTGGTATCTAGATTATCCCGATTTTAATACAATCTATAATAGATTTATAGAACAAGGAATTTTAACAGAAGATGAAATCATTATGTCTATGTTGAATACGAACGTTTTTAACTCAAACAAATTTGAAGAATGCCATTTTTCAAAGAAGTTTAAAATCCCGAACATTCACAAAGACATGACATATGAGCAGAGATGCGATTACTATAAGAAATTATTAAAAGAGGCTTATGCAAAAGAACCTGTCCACTCCAAAGAAAGAGAAGATGGTATTCGGTACGAAGCTGAACAGTTTATCCAATCCGATACTGTTGATTACCCATTAATTACAAACGCTATTATTAAGTTGGCTACATCAAAAAAATATGGCGGTATTCTTACTACTACGTCGAGAGGTTCAGCGGGTAGTTTCTATACGAATAAATTAATGGGTATTACAACCCTTGATAGATTTAATTCAGAAGTGCCAATTTATCCAGAACGCTTCCTTACCAAAGAAAGAGTTTTAAGCGGGCAGATGCCTGATTGCGACTTGAACATTTCAGAACAGAAACCTTTTGTTGAAGCGACAAGAGAGTTGTTAGGAGAACACGGCTGTTATCCCCTAATGACTATTGGATATCTAAAAGAAAAATCAGCATTTAAAATGTATGCTCGATTGAATAATGTTCCGCCGAAAGTACAGAATGAAATAACAAAGGCTTTAGATAAATACAATAGTGATTTAAGGTACGCAGAAGAAGACGAAAAGGATTCTTACCATGTTGAGGATTATATTCCTAAAGAATATCTGTCTGTTTATAAAGAAAGCACAGAGTACCAAGGTATCGTTGATAAGTTGGGCGTTCATGCGTGTGGACATTTAATCTTCGATGGAGACATTAGGTATGAAGTAGGTTTAATTTATTCAGTTTCCAAAACAACAAACAAGAAAACTCTTTGCGCTTGTGCCGAAGGTAAGTATTTGGATGACTACGGATACTGTAAAGAGGATTTCCTCATTGTCGATGCCGTAACGCTGATATATAAGTTTTGGCAGAGTATTGGAAAAGAAGTTCCAACAATGGACGAATTGCGAGAATTAATCGACGGAGACAAACCTACTTGGAATATTTATTCTAAAGGTCTTACTTGCTGTGTTAACCAGATGGAAAAAAGTTCAACAACATTAAAATGTATGAAGTATAAACCTCAGAATTTAGGGGAATTAGCGTCGATTATTAGTGCTATACGCCCCGGCTTTTCTTCCTTGGTTAATCGTTTTATAGCAAGAGAACAATACACAACGGGCGAGAAAGTTATTGATGATTTATTAGAAGAATCACATCATTGGGCTTTATTCCAAGAGAGCCTTATGAAAATTTTAAATTTCTGCGGTCTTGAGATGGATGAAACATATGGCGTTATCAAAGCCATATCAAAAAAGAAATTTAAAGCCCATCCCGAAAAATTAGTAGAATTAAAGAATCGTCTGAAAGTCGGGTGGAAAGAAAAGATTGGTAACTTGGATAACTTTGAAAATGTGTGGCAAGTTATAGAAGCGTCTGCTTCCTATGCCTATAACAGCCCCCATGCCCTATCAATGGGCGGTGATAGTGCATATCAAGCATACTTCAAAGCACATTACACAGACAATTTTTACGAGGTAGCAATCAATCATTATATCGAAAAGAAAAATAAAAATAAAGTCGATGCATTGATAGACGAAGCCATTAAAAGTTTTGGATATAAAATAAAGAGTATTAAATTCGGAGATGATAATAGAGAATATAAAGTTCCAAATGGAAAGAAAACTATTCATCAGTCAATGAACGGAATAAAAGATATGCAAGCTATCGCATCTGATGAAATGTACAGACTAGGAAAGAATAAGAAATACAATAATTTCTTACAACTTCTTTTTGATATTAAGACAAAAACAAAGTGTGATTCAAAGACTATTGATATTCTAATTAAATTAGATTACTTCTCAGACTTTGGGGACATTAATTATCTTCTTAACGTAGTCAAGTTATATAATAAATATATAGGTAAAAACGACTTTGGTAAAAATAATCGTAAACAGTTTGGTCAAAAAGTGTTTAATGAATTATATAACACAGAGAAAGAAGCCGTATTAAAGTTTGAAACATCACGTTCAAAGAACGGCAATACAATCTATGTATCAAGAGAAAACATCTATAAAATGATTCAGTACCTTTGCGATAAACTAAAGAAAGATACAACAACTATTTACCAAAAGATTTATTATGAGGCAACGCTATTAGGATATACCTCTATAACGCTCGAAAACACCCCCTACAGCGTTTGTACGGCTATAGACGTAAATCAGTACGGCACACCTTATATAACGCTTTATAATCTACGTAACGGACTTACAGACACATATAAATCCAATAGAAAGTTCTACAAAGAATATGGAATTGAAGTTGGTGACATAGTTGAGCCAGTATTCAGCGAAAAGAATAAACGTGTTAAAGTAGATGATGAATGGGTTAAATCAGATGAAAAGTATATTGAATTAACAGCGTGGTCTTGGAAAGAATAAAATAAGTGTTGACAAATCTCCTTTTTGGTGATATAATTAGTGTATCATTTGAAAAGGAGATTTTTATTATGAAAAACAAAGAAAAGTACAGCGACTATTATGTAAATAGAGTAGTTGAAAAATTCAGAGAACAAGAAAAATGTGCGACTCTTGAAGATTTTTCGCAGTGGTTAAACGAAGAATATGAAGAGCCAAAGATTCTAGACGATGCAGAAAGAAGATATTTAAGAAATGTTATTTTACCATTTTACAACGATGTAAAAAGTGTTTCCAAATTATCTAACGGAAATCGTGAATTCATCTGTATTGATTTAGTTACAGAATCAGGCGTAGAATCTGTTACGTTGCCATATTTAACGACTAGTACTATGTATAAAAATATGAAGCTACGGAATGAATATACATTAGAAGAATTAGATATTAGAAAATAAACAGTGTAAAGGAGATTAAAAGATGACGTATTATATTAATCCGATTTGGTTTTATTTAATTGGTGTTTGTGAAAAAGTTTTCGCCTTATCATCTTTTATTGCTTGTATTTTTGGTGCAGGTACAATTATTATTAGTATTGGTATTATCAGCAATAAGATTGACGGAGATGATAAGATGGTCAACTTATTAACTAAGTATGTCAAGCCATTTACTATTATAGCCGTAGTCTTTATGATTTTGGCTTGCGCAATTCCATCAAAGGAAACTTGCGAAGAAATGATGATTGCAAGCGTTGTCACACATGAGAATGTAGAACAAGCTAAGGATGATGTAAAGAGTATTGTTGATTATGTATTTGATAGAATCGAAAATAATGATTCAAAAAGTGAATAGTTATGAATATTGTAATTTTATTAGCTATATTCTTTGGCTCAATTATAGGGACTTTGCTTGATTCTCTGTGTGAAGAGTTCACGGGAAAACCAATCTTTTATTGGATTTTACTTCCACTTGCAGAGATTGCTTACCTTATCAAATATTATATCATTTATCCAATAATGAAACCAAAGAGTATTATTTGGGCTAGAAAACATCATTTGAATTACTTCCATACGTCAAAGAGAGATTTATATGAACTAGACGATGACCCATGGAACGAGTTTTTAAGACTATTTGTTAAACCTGAACAAAGAAGTCGAGCAAACAACGATAGAAATCGGTATTTAGAATTAAAGAAAGAAAGAGAGAATATAGAAAATGGAAATCAAGATTAAGAAATTAACAGAAACAGCAACTATCCCTACTTGTGGAACAGCGGAATCAGCGGGATATGATTTATATGGAGACAATGACGATGTGATTCAGATTGCTCCACATTCTACTGTTAAGATTCCTACTGGTATTGCAATGGCAATCCCTAACGGATATTTTGGTGCAGTATATGCCAGAAGTGGTCTTGCTACAAAGAAAGGTCTTCGTCCAGCAAATTGTGTCGGAGTTCTAGATGCGGATTTCAGAGGCAACGTTATTGTAGCTTTACACAACGATACAGATGAACTTATGGAAATCAATTCACATGAAAGAATCGCTCAGTTGATTATTCAGAAGTTCGAGCCTATTGTATTTAATGAGGTTGAAGAACTTGATAAGACAGAACGTGGCGAAGGTGGATTTGGCTCAACGGGGGTATAACATGACACTAATAGAGAAAGATGAACTATATATGGACTGCGAAGAATCAGCAGAAACAAAAGAAGATTGTCTTGAATATATTCGTTCAGCCACAGAAGTAAACATCAATACAGAAGTAAATTATATGTACGAGCGTCAAGCGTTCAAAATTGTATTTGATGTTTTGAAAAATACTGCATCAAAAGAAGATTATAACGCAGTTCGGACAGCCCTTTTTGATTATGCGAAACATAGCAGTCCAGAATTACTTGTTATGATAATGAAAAATAAATAGTTGACAAATACGCTCTTATTTGATATAATACAAATATGTCAAGTGAGAGCGTTATTTTTTTGAATAAAAAATAAAAAGTTCTTGACAAATTAAATTTTGGATGTTATAATATAAGCATAATAAATAAAAAGGAGAAACAAAATATGAGAGATTTCACTTTATTAAAGAACGCAGTTCAGAACAAGTTAAGAGAAATGGAAAACAGCGGAAGAGAATTCTATGAAGTAAATGTTTCCAAGGATGATATGTGGGAAACATATCTTAGTTCTTTCCCTTCAAAGGAAAATAAGATTTTCCGAACAAGAAGAGAATATGATTGCTCTTGTTGTAGACACTTCATTAAGCAGATTGGCAATGTCGTTGTTATCAATGACGACCTTACATTAACATCTGTTTGGGATATTACAACTGGTGATGATGTTTATGATAAGGTTACCAACGACTTATCTACATTGGTAAAGAGCGCGCCAATTATTGATGTGTTTAGAACAAAGTTTAATAAGTTTGGAAATGATTTTAATTGGGATAACGTAGAAGATATTAAGTGGGAACACTTTGTTTATAATGTCCCAAGAAAATTTATTTGTGATGACGTACCAAGTGCAGTTGGAAGAATGAGAGACAGACGATTTGTGTTCTATCGTTCTCTTGAAGAAATTACAAATGACGCATATTCAGAAGTTCTTGATTTAATTAATGATAATATTCTTTACCGCGGTGCTGAATATAAGTACGCTGTAGAAACAATGTTTGACTATAAGAAGAAGTTCGATAAACTTTCTGATGGAGATAAGAAGAACTTCTCTTGGCTTAACGGAGTTGGTCTTTCAGATAACGTAGCAAAGATTCGTAATACAGCAATCGGAACACTTCTTATTGATTTATCAGATGGTGTTGATTTAGAGACAGCAGTAAAGAAATATGAAAATGTCGTAGCGCCAATGAACTACAAGCGCCCAAAGGCTTTATTTACAAAGAAAATGCTTGAGGAAGCAAAGAATACAGTAGTGGAATTAGGATATAGTGAGTCATTAGATAGACGATTTGCAACACTTAATGATGTTTCTGTAGATAATGTTTTATTTGCTGATAGAACAGTTAAGAATAAGGATTTTGATTCATTCTTTGATATGTTAGAAGATGATGTTGTTGTAAATGCAAAGAAGATTAATGCAGAAGATATTTCGGCAGATGATTTCATTAATAAGATTCTTCCTAAGTCTACAAGCACAGAAATCTTATTTGAGAATCGACACGCAAAGAATTTAGTATCAATGATTACATCTTGTGAGCCAACAGCCAAGTCTATGTTTAAGTGGGATAATAACTTCTCTTGGGCTTATAAGGGAAATATTGCTGATTCATTAATGAAGTCTGAGGTTGCTAAGAAAGGCGGAGATGTAACGGGTGATTTAAGATTCTCTATCATGTGGAATGATGACAAGCAGAACCTTTCTGATTTAGATGCTCATTGTGTGTTGCCAAGTCGTGAAGAGATTTATTTTGGTGAAAGACATATCAAAAATGGTAAATTGGATGTAGATATTATTAACCCTTGTGGAATTGCTGTAGAAAACATCACATTCTCTGATAGAAATAAGATGGAAGATGGCACATATAATTTCTTCGTTAATTATTACTCACTTAGAACTGGATATAAAAACGGATTTAAGGCAGAAATTGAATTTGACGGAGAAGTGTACGAATTCGAATTTAGCGGAGAGCCACAAAAGGGTAGAAATGTGTGTGTTGCAAAGGTTGTATTGAAGAATGGAGAATTTACAATCAAGCCTGCTCTTAAAGCAGAGTCAAACACAACATCTACAAAGCATTGGGGTGTTGGAAGTAATAAGTTTATTCCAGTATCATTAGTTTCTTATTCACCTAACTATTGGGGAGATAATAATGTAGGAAATAAGCATTTGTTCTTTATGCTCAAAGGCTGTGTTAATGATGAAGAACCTAACGCGTTCTATAATGAATACTTAAAGGATGAACTTGTTCAGAAGCACAAGAGAGTATTCGAGGCTCTTGGCTCTAAGGCTCACGTAAAGGATTGCGATAATCAGTTATCTGGTTTAGGTTTCTCCATGACAAAGAGAGATAGTGTTATTGTTAAGTGTGACAATAAGGTTTATAAAGTACAGTTTTAATTAGAAAGGGATTTATATTATGGAAAAGAATTTATTTGAAATTGCAACAAGAGAGAAGTATGTTTACAATGTAAATGGTCTTGTAAAGACAGAAGACCTTTATGATTTATCTTTAACAAAGTTAGACGCTTTGTATCGCAACATGAAGAAAGAATTAAAGGAACTTGATGGAGATTCGCTCCTTGGAGAATCAAAGGATTTTGTCAAGGCAACAGAACTTAGCAACAAGTGCGAGATTGTAAAGTATATTGTAGAATATAAGCAGGAACTTGCCGAAGCTAAGACAAATGCGCTCAAGAAGAAGGAAACAGCTAATCGCATTAAGGAACTTATCGCAGAGAAGAAGAATGAAGCATTATCTAACAAGTCTGTAGAAGAACTTGAAGCAATGCTCGAAGAACTGTAATAAAATAATTAAAAAATCCCAAGGTCGCTATTGACTTTGGGATTTTTTTGTGTTATAATATAGGAAAATTGAGAAAGGAAAAATATAGAATGATTGAATTAGAAGCAAGAGTTATTAAGCGAGTATGGCACAATGATAGTTTCTATATTTATGCAGTTGAACCTACAAGTTATACAGACAAGGTTCAAATGAATAAATATGGAAACGTAAGTATTACTGGCGACATTGGTTTTCTTGTAGAAGGTGAGATATATGAATTCATTCTTGCTGATGGCAAAAAGAATCAGTATGGTGTTTCTTATCCAGTAGATGACGTTCCATCTGTTAGATTGGAAACATTGGGCGAAATGTCTTACGCTGAAAAGTTTGGTATTCTTATGAATTGTACTTCATCAGAACGCTTGGCGTCCAATATTTTGTCTTCATATCCGAATTTCATCGAACTCGTTCTTACAGAAGGAAAAGAAGCTATTGACACAAACAAAGTGAAAGGTATGGGCGATGTCTATTTAAACGCCTATGTAAGAGAACTTACAAAGATGTTTAAGTATTATTCTTTATGCAAACATGAGACATTGAAACCTTATAATATCTCTCAGAAAGATGCAAAGGCGTTGTATGATATTTATTCAAACCAAGAGGCAATTCTAAGAGCATTCAAAGACAATCCTTATTATTGTCTTATTGAAATCTGTGGTCGCAAGTTCGACAGCGTTGATAAAATCATCGTAGAAACGCGTAATGACCTCATAGACAGCTTTCAGAGAACAGAGGCATTAATTATTGATGTACTTCGTTTAAATGAATATGAAGGCTCTACAAGGCTAAATGGCGGTGTTCTGTATAGGGTAGTTAAGGAAGATTATACAAACTGCAAGAACTTAATCCCTAAGTTGAAAGATGTTGCCGTTGAAAGTCAGTATATTTATTTTGATGAAGACAGTGGCGATTTGAGTGTTTTAGATACTTATGTTGCTGAATGTAATATTGCTCAGTTTGTGAAAGAAAAAAACGAGACAAACAATGAATTAGATTTTGATGTTGAACTGTTTAGAACTATGGATAATGGTATTTCTTTAACAGATGAACATATGCTTGCTGTGGAGAATTTTAAAAAACACAATTTAAGTTTTATTAATTCTCGTGCGGGTTCTGGCAAGAGCACGATTGCAAAAGCACTAGTTGACGTATGTAATTATCTTGGCTTATCCGCAACAATTTTAGCACCATCTGGAAGTGCGTCTATGAGAATTGCAGACACAACAAAACATGAAGCAACTACGATTCATTTGAAATGTCTAAGAGATATGACAATCAATTCAGATGTTTTAATTGTTGACGAATGTTCCATGATAGATTTGCCTACGTTTAATATGATGATTAATTGTATCAACAATGAAAAAATTAGAATTGTATTAATAGGAGATGTGCAACAGATTCAACCAGTTGGGGTTGGCTCTCCATTTTCTGATTTGGTGTTATCTAATAATTTTACAGTGGCAACATTCACAAAGGTATTTCGTTATGGAAACAGTGGTATTGCTTATGCAACAGAAAACATTCGAAGTGGAAGATTATTCTTAGATGATGACGTTGTTGATAAAACCGATGCTGAAACAATCAAAATTAAAGACGATTGGGATTTCATTACTAGAAGTTCAGATGAAGACATTGCAGAAGAAATTTTAAATCAATATAGAAAGCTAATAAAGAATGGAATAAACAAAAAAGATATTCTAGTTTGTACGGCTTACAATGTTGGAAATTGCGGAACGTATATTTTAAATGACGAAATTCAAAGTGAATTTAATCAGATTGTTCCGGAAAAAACACCAATGTCTAGAAATATATCTAACTTTAAGAAAATTAACTTCAAGAAAAATGATATTGTAATTAATAAGAAAAATAATTACAAGGCTATAACTCTCGAAACATACGAAAGAATAAAAGAGTCAAACGGAATTTTAACAAAAGAAGACGTAGAAACATTCCCAATTTTTAATGGACAGAGGGGAGTAGTTTTAGATTCTACAAAAGACGCATTAACTGTTAAATTTGATAATCAGATTATTGTATTAGATAGGCAAGAAAGTCAAAATGTTTTGCTTGGAATGGCTCAAACAATGCACTCAGCGCAAGGACAAGAAGCGAAATACGTTATATGTTGTATTTCAGAAAATCAAAGTAGGCTTTTAAATAAAAATTTATTATACGTAGCAAACTCTCGCGCTAGAGTAAAACATATAAATATTGGCTCTTTAAAGGCTTTCAATCAAGCAATACTGACTGATGGCTTAGAACAAAGAAATACTTGGTTAAAAGAATTAATAATTAAAAATTAACTATTGACAAATCTTCTTTCTTTTGATATAATTGACTTATCAATTGAAAGGAGATTTTTTATGAGCGAAAATCAGTATGATGCTTTCCCTTACTTAAAATGTGGGGATTGTAAACATTGCAATAACAAAGCAGATTTAAAAGGACAGTTCGCAAGTCCATTGTGTCCTATCAATCATAAGGCTGTCAAAATGTCTAAGCCTTGGTTCGCGACTTACGATGTTGGTAATTGTCCTATTTGTAAAAATTTCGAGCCAAGACCATCGCTTAAATGGTTATATGAGCGTTGGGAAGGTTTAGACAGATATTTAACTGACAAAACTGAAATTTTTATTGAAGAGAATATCCCGTTAAGTAAAATGCATCCTAAAACAATTTCACTCATTAAGGATAATAACTTCAATATAAGATATGTAATTCCATATGACGATTGGTTTAATTGTAATGTAGATATTGATAATTATTTGTATAAGAGTTATTATGTCAGAAGTAAGGATTCACCATTTGGATATAAATTAATCAAAGAATATAGAGAGGTTTAATAAGGTAGATAACATGGTTAAGACTTGGGATGAAATCAGAGCCGAAAATGGCAGAATTAAAGATTATCAAGTAGATGGACTTTATCATAGCAACACATTAAAACATAGACAAGTTGTAAATGAACTTGTTGAGCATGAAGAAGTAAATATGAAAAGGAGAGATTATGACAAAGTATATTATTAAAGCAAAGAACGTAGAAGACCAAAAGAAGTGCGAATATAAAGTATTTGACAGCTACGCAGACGCTGTTAGCTTTATTAATGTAAACAATATCAGACAGAATGTTATCAAAGCAATCAAGCCTACAAGATAACAAAGGCAAAAAAGGGGAAGTGAACTTAATCACTTCCCCTTAAATTATATTTTAATAAATTCCTAATGCTTTCCAAATATTGATAATTGTATTCTTGCCCGCAATTCCATCAGCACTTAAACCTTTAGATGCTTGAAAACTTCTTACGGCATTTTCTAAACCACCCCCAAAGATTCCGTCAATTCCATTTACAGAATATCCAAGTAAAGATAATCCGCACTGAACAACTTTAACAAGATTCTGACGCTCTCCCTTTTTAACATAATGATTTCCTAACGCTCTAATTGTAGCATTTCCAACAATGCCATCTACAGTAAGCCCCGCAGAATAATCGGCATTTAATGCATTCTGAACATATTTAGCATATGCTTTACGCGTATTTGCGCCAACAATTCCATCAGCTGTAACACCAAGGAATTTCTGACCCTCTACAACGCTCGTATTTGCCGTTTGCTGAGGTTTTACTTCACTAGGCTTACAATTGTATACCTCTTCAAGTTTAGCCCTTGATTTAGCCCCATAGATGCCGTCAGCGGTTAATCCATGTGCTTTCTGAAAGTTTACAAGCGCACTTCTAGTTCCACTACCAAAGATGCCATCAGCTTTTCCACAATTATATCCAACAGCATTTAACATTGTCTGTAATTTCTTTACTTCTTCGCCTCTAGAACCCCTCTGTAACACGCTAGAAGACCCCGTAGAGCCATTCTGTATTGGTTGACTAACAACTGTAGGGGTAGGAGTGTTATTTGTCTCTACGGACGTATTAGGGGCTGTAACAGCCTTTCCTAAGATTCCGCTTACAATTGCATTAGCCATTGTCTCATAATTATATAATTTTGCATCTGTTTCACTACCAACAAAGCAACACTCAATTAAAAGAGCAGGATTCTTTGCGTGATTTAAATAATACAAACTTGCGTTTTCCTTAATACCACGATTTCTAAATCCTAACGCACAAATAGAATTTAAGATATTTTGTGCGTATGCCTTAGAGTTTGTTGTTCCCTTTTTAATCAATACTTCTGTTCCGTTAGCAGACGCACTAGAAGATGAATTGAAATGAATACTAATATCCAAATCAGCTTTACGAGCGTTTGCTTTAGAACAGATGCTCTTTAATACTGCATTTGCCGTTCCATTATCTTCTGTGCAATCATGTGCTTCTACGCCATTTGCTCTTAATAATTCAATTACTTTATCTTTTACTTTTCTATCTTCTACAGATTCGCTTAAATATGCTCCGACAGCACCAATAGCACCGCCACCTACTTTAGCGTGTCCTGCATGAACATTTACTACCATATATTAAATTCCTTTCTATGTAAAAAAATAGGGAACTTTTAAGTTTAAATTATAACTTAAAGTTCCCTAAAGAATTATTTATTCTGTTCCATTGTATTGTAAGCCGTTTCGATTAACGCTCTAATCTGTTCATCTGTAAGAGGAACTTTTAATTCTGTTGCTTTATCTTCAATAAGCTTAGTCACAAGTTCGCGTTTCTCTTCTCCTGCGCCTTCTTTATTTGTGATATTCTCAGCCATAATTACAAACTTTTCAGCCCATTTCAAGATGTTGTCCATCTTTTCTGCGCTAAGTCTTGTCTTTAAGTATGGAATTAAATATCTTCCAATAAGAGTGAATACAAGAATAACTACTAAATCTAATACATCAGCTAAAATCTGATTTGTCATTATTTTATCCCCCCAGTTCTTAATAATTCGTTATATACTTCTTTAATTAGCCCTATGCTACTTATAGCCTTTCCATTAGGAAATGTCGGATTCTCTTCACAATAGTTTTCATAATATGTAATATCCTCAAGGATACTATTCCACTGCTCATATGAGTGTACATTGCCATGCACAACTTCATCCGCAAAAGCTATAATTCTTCTTCTCGCATCTAAGGCTTTATCTTGTTGGCGATTTGCCATTTCTTCTTCTTTTATTCTGTCAATTTTGCTTGATAAGTTTTCAACTTTCTCGTCAATTGGTTTTATCTGCGTTTCAATTTCTTCTTTTATTTCATTTCTAAAAGAGCCTCTTATTGCAGTTAAAACTTTACCCCAAGGGTCAAGTTTAATTGGGGCAATCTGAACCACTATTGATAATAATAATAAAAAATTGCCCCAACCACTTATACGAGTAACATCAAGCCCTATTTTATTTATCATGTCAAATAAAGGCATAAATTACTCCCTTTATATTATTTTGTTTCTACTTCTTCGTCTTCAAAGTCTCCGATTATTTCCACCACTTGCTCTCTTGTAACCCAATGCTTTTTCTTCCAAGCATTTATAATAGCTTGTTTGTTTCCAGTTTACGATAAATTCTTTTTAACGTGTACATCATAATTCGAGTTCCCCTTATTCTGTCAAATCGTTTAATGTTAATGTGTCGATAATATCTTCGAGAGCTTTAATTCTATCAACAAGAGATTCTTTTGTTAACACGATTTTAATTGTATTATCATCAAGATTTTTCTCTACGGATTTAAGATGTGAATATCCATTAAACACACTTACAGCAACGTCAGAAGTTCCTTCTTCGAGACAATCGTAAATGCTTAATGTTTCTCCAACGACAGAAAAATCCTCTGCAATTGTTTCAACATCGTAATTGTCATTTTTTACTGTAATTTTGACTTCATCATCTGTGGTTTCGAAACCCCCATCTATAATAATAAAATCTTTGTTATTGACTTTAATTAAATTCATAATTTAAAATCCTTTCTTTGTTTTAATTAAAATAATATCAGATAAATAGAGATTTATCTGCATTGTTTGATGTGTTTCATCCAGTAGGTACATTATATGAAACACTAGATGCTAGTTTTAACCCAAATACCGCGTCAGGATGGAGTGGAACTTGGGAGCGTATCAAAGATAGATTTGTGTATGCGTGTGGCGACAACCAAACTATAGGAAGCACTGGTGGTTCTAATACCCATACGTTAACTGTTGCTGAGTTACCAAGCCATAGTCACGGACTTAATAACCATACACACTCGTATGCACATACACACACAACACCTTCTCAAAATATTACAACTTCAGGAAATGGTAGTCATGTTCACGAAAGCAGAGATACTAATACATATGCCGAAAGTCTTCAAGCAGTATCTACTCGAAGGGATTACTTTGCAAACACTGGATATACTAGCAGTTACAGTGGACAGCCTAGAAATCTAAAAGACATTATGTACGCCGCTGGAAGCCATACTCACACCGCAACTGTTGCAGCTATGACTACAAACTCTCAGAGTTCCACTACTACGGGCGGCAATACAGACAATACAACCAACACAGGTTCTGGAACTGCTATTGATATGCGTCCCGCATTTATTCGTGCTTATATTTGGAAGAGAACTGATTAAGCAGTCCTCTTCCATACATATACAGCTAAATATGGTGGCATATTGTTATGAGCAGAACTAGAACCCTTGTTGTTGGTATTAGGGCTTGCGTTTGCAGTGCTACCGCTATTCCCGTCCGTATAGACACCGCCGACTGTGACATTATGCTGATGTCCGCCAATACTTGACGTATAACCAGAATCGGCATCTTGTGAACCACCAGCTAATATATAGTTGTTATCTCCGCCTCGTGTTCCTTGTAAATAAACTGTGGCAAAAGGTGGCTGATTTCCACTAGAAGCGTTTCGCATAGTAAAGTGATTGTGTCCCCCGTTACTTGTAGTTGACACAGTTTGGCTATTGATATAATGAGTATGAGCGTTCAAGCCATGACTATGCGAATCTACAGTATGATAATGCTGAGGCATTTCAGCTTCCGTCAATTTATGCGTAGCTTCACCGCCAGTAGAACCCGCAGAGTATGTGGCACCTGATGACAGTAAAAACTTGTCTTTTATCTGTTCCCAAGTGCCACCAAATAATGTTGCAGGACTCGTAGAATTGGCACTCATATAAATAGAACCGACTGGATAAATAACTTTCCAAATATCAGATAAATCTCTATTTATCTTAGCCACGTTCTGATTCAACTCGCCATCGCCCGAATACTGCACAAAATCATCGTATGTGGCACTCAAATCGGTTGTTATCATTGGCTTGAATGTTAGGTTGTCATAGGTCTGTCCGCTATACCCTCGAATGCCCATTTCGACTCTTACTTCTTCGTTGCTGAAATTAAACGTTTTGCCGTTTCCATCATCGAGAGCACTACCAATCAAAACATTTTCGCTATTGTATTTGTATAAATCGAGTCGATAGAGATTAGCACCGCCACCGCTTGGGCATCCAACTACTTTGTAAGAAATTCCGTGCTTTAAGTTGTAGTCTTCAACGTTTGCTCGAGGCATTATGCCAAAGTAAACATTACCTGTCGCAGTACCATTCAGCGTATACGTGCCATCTCCGTTGTTCGTGCACGTTACGCCGTTGATTGTTGTTGTGCCTAACGTCGGATTTAATAGATTCGTATGAACAGTCTGAGCCAATTTTGCAACTGCACTATTCGCAATTGCGTGTCCACTTTCTTGGTTTAAAACAGTATCAATCTCGTTTGTTCCACCAATTTCAATACGTGTCAATGTTCCATTGATAAGAACATCGGCATATATTTTATTAACAATTTGGTCTGTTGTATATAAAATTTGTCCATTTAACAATCCCGTTGCGTCTATGACGGCTTTTGTGTCATAGAGCATGGTTACTGGAACTAAAGCCATAATTTATTCTCCTTTTCTTTAATTGAATGGATAGAACGGATAATATCTCGCAAGCGTGACTGATTGAGTACCATCAACGCCTAATGTTGTTGATATACTTTGCGTCATATACAATCTTGTTTCTTCTTCTCCGTTCTTGTTTGGTAATGTTATAGATATAATCCAATTAACATCTAACCAATACAAAGGTAGTGTTGTAATACTAATTGAATCTTGTAATTTACATCTCTTATAAAGTTCATACTTAGCGCGCTGTTGTGCTAAGTCATTACTTGAGATATTATCATATTCATCACCAGTTAAAACTATTCTTATAATACCCAAGTTCCCTTGATAATAAAATGGACTCTCTGGGTTCTCATCATATGCAACACCATAAGGTGTTATTTCTCCATTGAATAAAAAATATCTCTCAGATATTTTGTCGCTATTAATGTGTAATTTTAATGTAACAGTATCGTGAGTATCTTTATTAATGGAACTATTTAATATTTTATATTTTGTCAAATCATTTACTGTAACTTCTTTGTCAAATAATGTCTCTAAAGCTGATGGTTTTCTGAAACGAATCTTTAATCCATCCACTAAATCAGATTCTTCAATTTCTGCGTCATAAATGTTTACAACACCATTATCTAATACTGCCGTATGAATGTCTTCTGAGGCATCATCATTTATGATTTCCCAATAATCTTCTCCAACCATGAATTTAAGAACATAATATTTCCCTGCTTCTACAGAAAAATCAGAACCATCGGCTGTTTTAATTACGTAAGCCCATTGTTCGCTTTCGCCATTTATGGCATACATAACTCCGCCACTATTGAATGTTCGGTTTGTCAAAGGAATTAAACCAAAAGTATTTCCTGCCTCATGTAAAATATTCGTTATTGTTGGCATATCAACAGTATAACCATAATAAACGTTACCAATTCTAATTGTTTTTGGCTCGCCCGTTCCCTTTGGTTCGTTAACAATTACAATTTGATTACCGCCCCATTCAAGATGCTCTTCAACATCGGCACAGTGAGCAACTTCTTGAGTCTTTCCAAATACTTCAATATAATTTTTAACTTCGTCAAAATCAATATCGTTTGTATAAGATATTAATGTTTTATTCCATATGCTATCATCTACCATAACGGCTTCATTTGAGCCACTAGGAATTCTTTCGAAATGGAATACACCATCAACATCGAAATACATCTGATAATTCGAATTAACGTCTCTGAGTTGAGTCATTAAGTTATAAACTGGGTCGCCTAATGAAGATGCAATTTTATTAGGAACTGTAGGTGTCGGACTTGGCTCTTCAATGATATACTTTGTAAACCCCATCATTCGAACTAAATTCATCATAGCTCCTTTGATTGAAGAGCCAGCAGGAATTTCATATTCAACGCCCTCCAAATAACCATTACGCAACCCCGTAAATTTAGCCATAAGGTCAATTCCATTAATTGTCAATGTGTTAGTTGTTGCGTCATACGTTCTAGATGGATTCTCAATCATATAGACACCCATATTTGTATAAACAATATGTTCTTCGTTGTTTATACTTTCGATACCTATATATATTTGAACATATTTATCCATCCATATGTTTGAATTAAAGTTAACAGCAAAGTTATTATTACTAGGATATAAAGATATACTACAAGTACGTCTTATATCGCTATTCGAATCACAATTGAATGAAGCACCATCTAATACAACGCCACTAATTTCGTCGCAACGTTGCATTTCGGTGTTTAATATATAAATCTTCGTGTGAAGTTTACGTGTGCCTTGAGTGGCGATTTTGTATTCTTCGTCTGTATACATACTAATCGTTTCCCTCAATAATACCTACGTTATATAACCCACAATCTTTAAGACTTTGTTCATCATTGTATTTACCTTGCTGAACCCATGACAGTGATAATGTAATCGCGCCGTTACCATATGAATTATTATAGCTATGACTAGGTGAAGCCATTGTACGACAAATCAATACGTTGCCATTCCAATCAGTAACACCAAATGCTTTTCCTTGAGTCAAGAATCGTTCTACGGCTCTTGTTTGCACTACAACATCTCGTCTGTTAATCTGTCTAGTTTCATCAAAGTTCACGCCTAATATAGCACCACTCATTGAACCACTTAAATAGTTCATCTTAGAGTTTTGCACGACAACTGGATATTGCATACCAATAGGACTAATAATTCCAATACTAATATTATTAGTTGCTGTGTCGTATGAAATGTTACCACTAAATTTAAGCGTAATGTCTCCATCAGAAACAAACATTGACTGCCATTTAGGTGTTACTGTTTTAGTGATATAATCACCTTCAATATCTCCACTTATTACTGGCACAATTGCGTATGTTTGTTCTGTGTCGCAAGGAACAAAATGGTCGTGAAATTCAAAATGTAAATCTTTTTCTGTATTTATATCTTTTTCAACAACTGTAATCCACTGTGGAGAAATTTCGTCTTTACGCTTAATACGAATCTTCTCGATATTTGATAAAATAATTTTGGCAGAACCGCCGTCAATATTATTATCAAAATCACAATCAATTACAGAATAAAAATCCATAGATTGAGGAATAACAGTAGAGTAATCAAAATCTATACTATTTGTGATTGATATATGGTCATAAATACCCATACCAATACGAACTGATGTTAAATCATCAGTTATTGTCTTTACTACATTGCTTGGTGGAGTGTAACTTTCCGCACTGCCACCTTTTATATATTTATCAGATGAAACCTTAAAATAAACATTGTTATCGCTTGTATTCCAATTAAATTTAGTTGTAGATGTTCCTAAAGCCTCAAGTCTTACATCCCAAGTTGAGCCATTATATCTAATCCATGCCATACATCCGTCTCTGCCAGTCTCGTGTCTGATACCATTAGATGTAATTCTGCCACCATTAGAAGTCTCAACTTTAATATAATCCTTTCCATCTTTAGCCATATAGTACCATCCCTTTACGGAGAAGTTACCACTAGCATTCTTTAGAACAATAAACTTTCCTTGTCTACTAGGAATAAACCAAACCCTAGCAGTAAAACCATTTTTGCTGATTTTAAAGTTTTCATCCCATTGTACATATTGTGTATATTTGTTATCTTCAATATTAAAAGTTGTCGATACTAAATCAGCAACGCCATCTCTATATTCAACGTCATAATTGCTATATCCATCAATAACAGATAGAGTTGAACGTATTCTAACCCATCCGTTGCAATTATCAGCTTCGGCGTCTAGATTTGTATGTAGAATTGGATTTGAATATTCTACAGAAAATGAAACATAATCAGTTTCAACAACTGTATCATTTACTGTTGTAGCAAATCCTCTAAGATAATATGTTTCTTCTTCTACAAGACCAGTAAATTCATAATATACATAGTCTGTATCAAATAAGTCGCCACTATCTTTTATAACGTTCTTATTCGTGTCATATAGCGTTATATGAGCAGAGCCTAATAATTCTCCTTGCTCTTGTGTATAATGCAAAATAGCCGTAAATGAACTGTTTTGAACTATATCTCCATCAGAGACATTAAGAGAAATTTCTGGCTTAGAATAACAATAGAATGGCGTCTCAGTAGACCAATCACTATGTTCATTGGCAATATTATATGTCCTAAATGAAACAGTATAATAAATACCATTTGTCAATGTATTGAGTGGCACTACTTGATTATAATTATACATCGTGATTTTGTTTTGATATACAACTGAACCATCAACCGCTTTACAAATTTTAATCTCATTGGCTACAACTTGGTCGCCCCCAATTACTTTAAAATAAAACGTATGATTGTCTGTTGCATCAAAAGAAGCCACTTTCGATACTATTGGTATAGTTAAAGCCATTTTCAAGCCCCTTTCGATTATTCATTATTTTTAATATCGTTTATATCGCTCATATTTGCCTCATTTAGCGATTCTGTATTTTCAGTGACAAATTCTTCGTCTGAAACATTTTCGTCGCTATTTGAGCCTAATATGGACGTTGTAGGGGTGTTGTTTCCCCTTATGATAGACTCTAATTCTTTTATTCTATCATTCTGAGATTGAACAGTGGCAACAAGGTCTGATATAAGTTCATCATATCTCAAACCCTTTTCTCCGTTCGATTTCTCAATATATAATCCCCAGTCTTCGTCACCCATAGATTCTTTAACGTCTTGAGCGATTAAGCCGTGGTGTAATCTATTACTTGTATTTTCGTTAAAACGAAACTCGCAAGGTTTTAACTTATAAATAAAATCCGCAACTTCGTTATTATTCAAATATTCAATGTCGTGCTTTTTATCTCTGTCAGATACAAAAACAACACCGCCAGAACTATTATATACAGTTCCGCCGAATACAGAAGAAACGGATGAAGATGTTTCAAACGTTCCAGATTCTCCTTGTCCTTCAAGAATTGATGGTTCTGCAAGAAAACTAATCATTGCGTTACCGCCACCTTGGTCAGAGTATATCTGAAAACCACCAGTATCTCCCCAATATGATTTAAGGTAATGTGTGCCTTTTTGCACTGTACTTCTAATTCCACCTTGAGGACTAAGACCACTTGAATAATTTATGCCTTGAGTAGTATACGATGTTGTATATACATCTTGTCGTCCGCTTAATGTGGTAATATCAAAACTACCACCAGTAACAGTAAGGTTTTTCATGGTCGCATTTCCACTAGAATCTACAGTGAAATTACCATTACCAAGGTTAATAGAACCACCATTAACTGTTAATGATTTGGCTGTTACACTTCCATTGTTTGTTACAACAAAATTATTATTACCTATATTAATAGAGCCACCAGCAACAGTAAGCGATTTAGATGTAACTCCACCATCTGAATTTACGACAAAGTTTCCGCTACCAATATTAATTACGCCCTTTTTAATTGTTACATTTCCGTTGTCATCGACTTTAAATGAGCCGTTGCCAATATTAATTGTACCGCCTACTACGTTAGATGGGCTATCGTCTAGTTTTCCTAAAATAAACATATTTGAGTATTGTCCATTAGGAATTAAGACAAACACAATATTATTTTTATCATATGTAACATTACTTAGAGCCATAATATTGTCGTAAATTTTACCTTTTATTTCAATCTTATTTCCTCTGTTTGTGCCACTGCTTCTTACAATAGCTGTTTCTGTTTTAACGAAATTAAGTTTGTCTTTATATGCGTCCATATATGTTTGAACTGCATCTAGAATTGCTGTTTTTATTAAACTTGCTTCTTCGTTATTCATATTGTTCACCATAATTATGTAATAATATAAGAGAGAGAGCCGAAGCCCTCTCTTATTATGTTTGATAAGCCCTTTGCAACGCTTCGGACTTAATATTAATTAATGCGTTCTTAAACGAATTAATATCTGTAATGTTTGCACCATCAATTGTAATGTTTCCAATAGAGAATACAGTATCATTTGATGATGTTGTATTATTAGTTGTTGCATTTATAGAATGTCCGCTTGTAAGTTTAGGCAACTGATTTAATAAGCCTGCAAGAGTGTTTGTGGATGTTGCATTGACAACACCACTACCTTTCTTGAGGTTCATAAACTGTCCGTTTAACTTTGAGCCAATTACAAGCTCGTTATTAGTTGGTGAATCTCCAACAAGAGCCATTTGGTCATCAGAAATAGAAGATGCACCACTAGCGTACGGACTTACTTTATTAGTTAAACTGTAATTTGCTTGCGCTGTTTTTACTGCTACTTTGATTCTATGCCCAGATTTGTTTGTAAAAACTAAGCTTCCGTTTTCTTTACCCTCGAATCTTTCTCCGTGATTTGAAGTCGAAGTAAAGTGCATCTTTTTATCTACTGTGTTATAGTATGACATACCTTTGTTGTGCTTGTATACTTTTCCAACAGTAAACCCATCTATAGTCTGTACTTGAGGAGTAGATGCTGGGCTATAACCACTTGAACCTGATGAACCGCCACCACTACTTCCACCACTAGAAGCACCACTCGCACTAGCTTGCGCTTGTGCTTGCTCATATGCTTTTTGTGCTTCATTAAGTTTGCGTGTGGCTTCTTCAAGTTCTGCAAGTTTAGCTTTATAACTTTCAACGAAAGAATTAAGATTACTTAATCTCGTCTGCCATCCTTGCTGTTCAAAATCAATTCCCGTTTTCTCAAGAGCCAACAATCTATTCTGCTGATTCTCATACTCATTAATACCATTCTCGAAACTCTTTAACCAGTTCTTATAGTAATTGATTTGGTCGTCCCAACGCTTTTCAACTTGAGTCTTATAAGTCTCAAGATTAGTAACCATGTCACTATATTCTTGACTTGTCTTATCTTTAAGATTCTCTAAGTCTTTTAACTGTTGGTCATAAATCTCTTTCTGTTTGTCTCTTTGGTCTTCGAGGTCTTTGATTTGGTCATTTAACTTCTTCTTTCTAAGCCAATCGTCTAAGGCTTTTTGCGCCTCTGAAATAGCACTTTGGTCTTGTGTATATACAAAACCTTCGCCCTCTCTGTAAACTTTTAACTTAGACTGTTTTGCTTGATTAAGCGCGTCGAGAAGTTCTTCGTATTCTAACTGCTCTTGTAATGCATCGTTCTTTTCGTTCAATGCGTCAATTTCATCTTGCAGTCTTTCTTGCTCTTTATCTGCTTGTTCGGCAGTCTCTTTATAACTAGCAATTTGTCTCTGTATTTCGAGAGATTTATTGAGTGCGTCAATCTGTGCTTGAATTCCAGTTGTGTCTTTGCCTAGAATATCGGCTTCGTGCAACTGTACATTCATTTCCTTTATCTTGTCGATAGTGTCTTGAATGTTATTAAGCACTTGTAGACTTGTAACATCATCGTCAAATAAATCATCTAACGCATCTTTAATCTTATCAAGACCATCTAAAGATTCATCTAAGAAATCTGACTGTGTATCCTTGGCGTCTTCGAGTTCGTCGATATAATCATTAACTTTACTCTTGATATAGGAGATAACTTTCTCCATATTATCTACTTCGTCTTGGATAGCTTCTTTTTGCTCTTTAAGAGCATCAACATTTTTCTTTAATGCTTCAGTATTTGCTTTCTGTGCGTCAGTATTATCTTTCTTTGAAGATGTATTTCCTTTAGTGGAAGATGTATTCGCGCCAGTAGCTTTTGTGCTTTTTCTGACATTGGTTGTATAGTTACCAATTGTCTTTCTTCCTCTTTCGAACATAGCTAACTGTGCTTGGAATTGAGCGGTATATGTCTTAGCTAATTTAGTTCTGTTTTGTCCAGTGATGTTTGCCCCAGTCTGTGCATTTGCTAATTCATAAAAGCCGTCCGTAGCAAGACCAACATTGTCAATCATAACTTTTAATTGCTGATTAACATTGCTTGTGCTGTATTCTCCATTTATTTTGTTTGCTTCTGCAAGAGCGTCAGCTTCATCCATTGTTGCTACTGTAGACATCTGTTCTGCATACTGTGTATACAAATCAGCTTCGGCTTTATCGTACTGTGCATTTGCTAACGCTTGGAAGCCTTCTTCATTAATTGTCATCTGTCCATCTTGCATCTGTAAAAGATTAAGATATTCTGTACCTAATGACATTAATTCTTGAAGACTAGATGGGTCAATATACGAGCCAGAATTAAAATCAGCAACGGCTTGTGCTAATGTATCGTAAGCACCATAAACGTCGTTAATAGAAGAAATGGAATCTTGAAGTGCAGAAGTTGCTTCTTCTGTAGATTCAGTTACAGCTTGAACGGCATAACCATAAGCCGTAGCCCAATCTCCATTAGCTACTGCTTCTTCAAATTCCTCGGTAGAAACACCAGCTTCTTCCATTTTTTCTTTTAATTCGTCCAAATTATCAATTGGTTCTCCGAATGCCTCAGACAGAGCGTCCATCATTTGTTCTTGATTTTCTAAACCTTGGGCTGTTTCGGAAGTAGCCTCTGATGTTGCTACGAATTGTTGAACAAGCTGTGTTTGTTCGTCGGTTAATTTGCCACCCGCTTCTTGTATTGTCAGATATGCTTGAGCCAAATCACTACCATTGGACATTATTTTACTCATGCCGTCTTGTAGTTGACCCATAGAATTCTGATATGCTTCATTGGAGATTTTTCCTTGTGCAAGTTCTTCATCCAATTTAGCCATAGCGTCTTTATAATCTTGCAAAGATTTTACGTAGTGTTCTAATCTTTCCTCACCAGTGCCATAATTAGGCATCCATTTGCTTTCATATAAAGAACTGTCACCCGACGTTCCATTCTTTAATTGCGGACTATAATCCTTATAGAAATCACTAGCATTAAGTGCCGACTGTGCATCATTCTTAGCTTGTTCTTGTTTAACCTTTAAGATGTTTTGCTGTAGATTTAATTCTGACTGTAACAACGCTTCTTGTTGTTTTAATCTTTCTACTTCGCCATCATCTGATACTTTAAGTTCTCCACTATTAATTTTGTCAATTTGTTCTTTTACGGCGCTTAACTGTTCCTTTAATTCAGAAACTTTTGCTTCTGTTTCACTTATCTCCGATAGTAAGTCAGATAAATTGTCAATTTGTCCTTGGAAACTAACATTTTCTTTCCAATATTTAAAAGCCATCGTTGCGCCAGTTATCAATGCGCCAACTACTAACCATTTACCACCTAATGCATCAAATGCAACTTTTAATTTGTTTACTGTGCCCGTCGTTGATGTAATCTTGGCACTTAGAGCCGTAAATGAATCTATAATCTTTTTGACAACACCCGTAGCGTCTCCTGCTCTTATAATCTCAATTTGCTTTGATATATTAGTTAAGCCAATTGTTGCTAGTGTAGTCCAAGTTATAAACTGTCCCGCTCCAGAATTTAAGAACTTTAATATCCCTGCTGTGAACGACAATACATATTTTGTGGCTGTTTCAAGACCACCATCGCCAAGAATAAACTCTTCGAATTCTGTTTTTACAGCGTTTATTCTATATTCGAGCGATTCTTGATACTTTGTGTTTTCATTTACTGCTGAACCATAAGACGAAAGGGAAGTATTTGTCGCTTTAACTGCGTCATCAAAGTTGGAAAGAACTGATGAAAATACATCAAATCTTGTCTTACCCGCAAGAGTCGACGCAAGAGCCGTTTGCTCTGCTGTATTCATATTATCCCACTGTTCTGCAATTTGGGATAATACATCAAATGTACTTAACTGATTTCCTGCATCGTCAAATAATTCAATTTCTTTAGTTGCTCCATTTACAGATATAGATAAAGTATCTGCTCCTTGAGACAACTTATTAATGTTAATTCCGATTGATTGAAGCAATTATTTTTTGGACAATATCTTTTTTATAATATTCTCTTTTGAATTTCTGATAACGTCGTATTTTAGTTCTATAAGCATTATATTTTTATTTAGACAATATTTTCTTTTGATATCATCTCTTTTTTTTAGTAATTCAAAAGCCTTTTCAGCTTTGTGTTTATTACCTTGAAAATTTATTATTCTATAATGCTGTTCTCCTTGTACTTCTATACATATATTTTCGTTTGGTAAATAAAAATCGAAAGGGAGTGTTTTTTTGTAATAACAATCTGGAAATCTTTTCTGCTCGATATAATCAATGCCTAATTCATCTATCCAATCTTTTACTTTTTGTTCAAGTTTAGACATTCTATTTGTGCATTTATTACATCTTGTTTTATTTCCGTAGACCAAATTATCAACAGTCGTGTTAAATTGTTTTCCACATTGACATATAACTTTGAGTGGTTTCCCATATCCTTTATATTTTTGATTTGGAACTTCACAATCATATCCCATATCTTTAATAAATTTTTTTATATTTTCTAGAGCATAAGGATTGTATAATGCAAATCTAGGTATTCCACCGCCATGTCTCAATGTATATATTTGAACCTTTCCTTTATATCCGTTTTTATCTTCAACGTTTATTCTAGTTTTTACTCCATTGAATTTTTTATCGAGTAACGTATATCCAAGGTCTTCTATTTCTTTTTTTATTCTATCATAATCTGACAATTTGGTTTGCTGTTTTTCTCTTGCACACTGAGAACATCCTTTATATGCTCTTTTCGATAATCTAAGAACTGTCGATTCATATTCTTTCCTGCATGAACAACATATAAACACACATGGCTCTTTAGATGATTTATATGTATCTTTTACTAAAATACTTTCGTTATTCAACATTTTATCTATATTTTCAAATAGATATTTGTTACGATTGTCATATTTTCCAATCGTATTTACTTTTCCGTTAACCATTTTTGAATATTTATATCCTTCTTTATCTAAATATTCAAAACCTTTAGTGTTAAAATTGAGCAAGGTATAATCCTTGCTATTATTTATAAAATTTACTGCTTCTAATATTCTTTTATCCATTTATCTATACACTTTCTATATAGTTAAGACTATTTCTTCACCCTCAGCATAACCTGTAGGGGCAATCCATTTCGTATTTTATACTACTCCATTAAAGGATAGTCGTTTGACACATCTCTATTCGAGACTTCGCGCCCAAACATCCATTTTTTTGTTATAATATTATAACACAAATACTTAGGTTTTTCAACCATATATTATCCTTGTTGTTTTTAATAGTTTCCCACATTCACACTTGAGCATTTTTCATCTCTATGTTGTAGTAACAAGGCTTTAGGAGTTACTGGGTTTAGGATTGTACTAATAACACATATTACTATATGTCTGGGGCTATAACCAATCGGAAGTTAATGTTACCCCTTTGCAACTTTGCTTGACTGTCCAGTTAAGATTTCCGTTCCTGCTGTCATAAGACCTATAATTTGGTCTTGACTATTTCCTAATACTTGTAATGCTGATGCAGATTTTGTTAAACCAGTTGCAAGGTCTGTGTTAGATACAGCATAATTATTACTTACTTCATTTAATTTATCCAAAATAGATTCGGCTTCTGACGCAGTTAAATTAAATGCTTTCATCTGAGACACAATGAATTCTGATGCTTCACTAGCTGAAACTTCTGAGTCTGCAACGTTCTGATACATTGCTGAAACTCTAGTAAGTATCTTAGCGTCACTATCACTATAACCCGCTTGTTTAAAAATCGTGCTAAGTTCAACTAACTCTGTTCTGGTGCGCCCAACTTCTTCTCCAATTTCGTCAAGAGATTTTACAAAGTCATTTAATGATTGTCCACTTAAATCAGATACTCTTTTCAAGTCTGTTATAGCTTCGTTATATTCTTTTACTATCTGAATACTCTGAGTAAAAGACTCTTGTACAAGATTTAATGCTTTGGTTATAACTTGGAATTGCGCAACTTTAACCATTGTGCCGATTGTATCAGTTAACCCAATTCCAAGACTATTGACTTTTTGTGTGGTTTTATCTAAAACACTAATAGAATTCCCTTGTGCATCAGTAAACGTCTTGACATAATGCGTTGCCTTATTTACAGAATCATAATATTCTTGTGTCGTTTCCGTTAAAACCTGACCTTGATAAGAAAACTGTTTTTCAGTTTTATTTCCTGCGGTCATAGCTTTTGTATATTCTTTTAGGTTACTAATAACCATTTCACCGCTTTTTGTTTGGGCGTCAAAAGAGGCGTCAATGGATTTTATTTTATTATTTAAGGCGTCAAGACCACTCTTTGCTTTATTCGTTGCTTCCGCAAAAGAAGTAATCTTTTCGTTGCCCGCCATAAACTGAGAGTTCGCGCCCTTCATAAAATTCTGGCTAGTAGAGATTGTATTATTCAACTCGTCCATGTACTGCCTTAATACTTGAACGCCCTCTTTGCCATTTATGGTTATAGGTATACGAACTTCACTGATTTTTTCTACGTTTCCTATGGCTTCCTTGACACCTTGCTGTAGTGCTGTTTCGTCAATTTTAAATCCAGTTAAAACTTTTAAATCATTATCTGAATAAGCCATCTATTTTACACCCTCGCTTTCCTTTTGCCGAAAGTCTTCGGTTGTACTTTATATTTATTTCTTGTCGAACAATATAAAAGAATCGAATCACTAATGTCATCCGAACCTTCTTCTTTATAATTTCCACCTTTGGTATAATTAATCGGCAAATCTAATCCGAACAATTTATTAGCCATTTCGATAGATTTTATCTTTTTGGACTCTCTAGATTTGTCGCCCGTACTTATACCAATATTTTTTCTCCACGTTCCAACTTCAATAAATTGAATTGGTATTCCAAGAGAACTAAATAAAGATATACTCATGCCTTGAACCGCACCTAATTGAATAAGAGTCATCGCTCCACCTTTATTCATTTTAGGTACATCTTCTTGTATAACCATATCTATTTTATTTTTCTTAACTACTTCTTTAAGCATTGGCGAGAAATGTCCTATTCTTTCGCGCCAAGTCATCTTCTTTTCAGCTTCTATAAGTCCATATGTAATCAAATCGTCTTCATCAAAGACGCTCCAACCTATATGTGTAGTAGAAGCGTCCAATGATAAAGTTCTCATATTTTGCTCCTATTCGAGACTAATTCCAAGACTTTTGCAACATTGTCTATATATCTTTGGAAATTCGTCTCTTATATAACGTTTTACTTCGTATGCTATATCGTCATGCATTCCATCACTAGACCACACATCAGTAATCATGCTTTCTGTTGTCCATCCATCCTGCAAATACTTATGTGCAACCCATCCGCTGTCTTGAGCGGAAACTGTTATAGCATTATCATCAAAATAAAATTCAATCTCTGTTTCGCCAGTTTTATTAAACGAAACGGAATTTAAAACTTGATATGTTCTATCGTATGTAGAAGGCTCATATACGTCATATAGGCGTTGTTTAATTATGTCCTTGATACCTTCTACCATAATATCACCCGTAGGCACTAAAGCCTCAGACATACCTTTTTGCAAACCCGCTATTAGGCTTGATAAATCCGTATAATAGCCTCTTCCATATCTAGCCATTTTACTGCTCCACTTTTAAATTAGAAACTTCCTTAAAACTTTCCTTTAAGTTAGAAATTACATCTTCCATATTTGTCTTTTCAGCTGTGTTAGCCATTCTCGTAAGTGTTTCAACAAATACATTTTTCATTTCTGTGATAGGTCTAAGAGATGCTTCATGCTTATAAGCGTCTATCATTTCTTCATAATCTTCACGAAGAGAACCTTTATTTACTTCAAGCATCTTCTCTAAAAATCCTTCGTTAATAAAGTTATCAATGTCGGCAACTGTCTTTACTTTGCCAAACCCCTCAATGTTGTTCTGTATAAGATACATATTAAGTGTAGCCACTGCGCCAAAATAATTATCAGCGTTCAACATTGCATCTAAGCAAGCCATCTTATCAGCCATTGATAAACGAGGATTAACTTTATATGTATTTTTATTCTTCTGGAATGTTACCATAATCTGCTCCTTTGAACTAATATAGTTCTATATCTTTAAAATTAATGTTTAATTTATTTATTATATGCATGAGGTCTAATATATCTATTCTTCCAATTTTCCTAATTAGACGCTCAATGCTAACACATCTGATTTGTTCCGTAAGCACTGTATTTATTTCACTATCAAAGAATCCATAATCTTTGTTTTTTAAGATATAGTGCATAGGCAAATCTTTTTTTATCTTAGATGTTATGGGGATTACAATAATTACACTAGAGTATTTATTATTTAAGTTATTGCTTACGACTAAGCAAGGTCTAACTCCGTTCTGTTCACAACCGCTAGATTCTTCCCCCAAGTCGCAAAGAAACACATCCCCTTGTAAAATCATATCGTCCATTTACTGCTCTCCAAATGGCGTTGTAGACGCGATTAATTCTCCATTCTCTTCTTTGATATATACATAGTCTTGTAATATCTCTTCTACGACCTCTATTCGCCTATTTGAGCCATTATAATCTACGTAAGCATAAATTGTACCCCTTTTATTTTTACGTTGGTTAACGACCAAATAAGAGCCTTCTGGGAGGTCTTTATGTTTTTGTAAGTTGTATTTATAGCATTCGTCTTCTGTTCCAAGAGGAATAAATTTCTCTTTTAATTCACATCTTTTAGAATACAAACATCTTTTATTGTCCAACTTACAATAGAGTTTAGGATAATATGTTTCGCTGTCTTTGTAATATTGATAAATACAACCCATATGTTTTTCCTTCAAATTATGTAAAAAAGGGAAAGAGCATCATACCCTTTCCCTAAAAGTTTAAAATTAAGCTGTTACTGTTACGTGTGCCGTAGCAATCAGTTTTGGATATCCTGCAACTGTTACTTCTACTGTTGTATCACCAGCACTAACGCCAGTAACAACGCCATTAGCGTTTACTGTAGCAACTGATGTACTGAGTGAAGTAAATGTCAGCTTGCTGTTATCAATTGTTGCAGGAAGTGTAAGACCGCCATACAAAGCCTTAACAACAAGTGGTTCTGTTTCAGAAACTTCAAGGTCAACATCTGAACCAACAACTACAAGGTCGTTAGCTGTGTCAAACTCATTTGCTCCTTCTGTTGTCTCAGTAAGAATAGCGTAATATCCTTCACCATCGCAAGTTCCCTCAAATGTTGCAAGAGCACTACCCTTACAATCCATTGTTGCATGACCGCTAGATGTAACGGAAAGTTCAACAGATGGGTCTAACTGGAACTTAGGAATAACTACCTGCAATACACCGATTCTTGACTTTGTAGAAAAGTCACCGCCCTCTGTAGAAGATGCAAATTCTGGAACTTTTGCAACTGCCTTAACAACAGATGGGATAATGTCGGAAGGTACTTTGAACTGACGAGCGGAAGCATCTCTATAGAAATACTTAACACATACTATATCGCCAACTTTAAGTCCTGCAACACTAGCCTTTCCATCTACGAAAGTAATTGTCTTCCAATCATCTGAACCCTCTGTAGGTAACTTGTAAGAACCTACGATAAGAGTTGTGCTTGGGAAAGCAACTGGTGACTTTGTTGGAGTGATAACTCCTGCTTCTGTGATTTCAATACTTTCTGAAATCTGAACATCTGAACCCATTTCGATATTTGCACCCATTTTCAGAGCCAAATATTCAAGAGAGAACAGAGCGTCAACACAATTCAGTTCAAGGTTAGAGCCGTAGAAATAGTTGCCAAGTAACTGATTTGCTGAACCACCACGGATTTCGTCTTTATCAACTGTAGAGCTGATACCTTCATCTGTAAGAGTGTTTGTCGTTAAAATGAGGTTGCCTTCGCCATCATAAAAGTCGAAAGGCATAACGCCCGCTAAAACTCTTCCCATTTTAAATTTTCTCCTTTTATTTTATTGATTTGTTGGATTATTTAAATAATCAAACAATACAACAATGGTATTGTTGGATTTAACCTATTTTAGCCGAGTCTCCAAGTTTGCTCGACAGTTTATCCCTATCTACAAATGCTCGTTCAAAGATAGATTTCTTTTCACGATAGATAGGATATTCAATATTATCTTTTACATCATACTTATAACTACCTTTAATAATCATTTCGCCTATATATTGGTCTGTGTCAATAACTGACTGAACCATCTGTTCGAAAAGTCTAAGCCTTAAATTATTCACTTTATTTTCTGTCATTCCATTCTTTGACATTAGAAGAGCCTTCTTTTCTTCCATTGTAGGTTGGCGATTAGAAGACGAACGCCTATTCTGTACTTCAATCCACAGATTTATTTGTTCTTGCATATCCGCGCTGTATTCTGTGTCATCGTAGTCTTTATCATTTTGGAATAATATAATCTTCTTAATTATATTAAATTCTTTAGGGGTTATTTTTGCTTTAAGCCGTTTTTCTTTATCACAAATAGCAATAACTGGTTTCCCATTGTCTCTAAGCAAATTACCTCTTTCATCTTTGATTGACACATATTCCTCGTGCAAACATAAATACATAATTAATGCAAATTGAGAATAGATATCTTCTTCTTGTTCGCAAAGATTTAACAAATATTCTAAGTCTGACATTTGCAATATATTTACATCATTTATTTTATTCTTATCAATCATTAAGATAGTTTTAGCATAATCATAAACCAATGCGTCTTTAACTAGGACAGGATAGATTGTTATTTCTCCACTCTTTAATTCATATGGAACTGGTGTCCCACTAGAGAAATAATTATTCTCATAGAAATCTCTGTTAAAATTCTTCACAACCAATATCCTTTGAGACGTTCATATATTCTAGAACCATCATAAAGGTACGTCCATAGTAAGATTTTGAATTATTGATAGACATTGTTGATTTCGAATATGTACTTAACTCTCTGTTATATGAAAGATAGCCATATCCTAATCCTATATCTGTTCCGTTTAGAATATCTTTAAGTCTATTCTCTAAATAATCTGTACGTTCAACGAACATATCATTTTCATTGATAATATTACTTAACTTATCGTTTGTATATAATTCAAATTCAAATAATAGATTTGCCTTTATCTGTTGTACTGGGTTATCTCCATATCTGAACATTCTCATTTGTATCATATTGTCGCCAGTTACCATAGAATCTGATATTACTGGCTTATTGAAAAGTTTATAGTCTGATTCATTTGGCTGTCCTCTCCAAATTAAATCTCGTTTCTGTTTAAGTGTTAACTTATCTTTTTGCAAAGCATCTGCCGTTGGATAATATAAAACTTTCCAAAAGTTTTCGCATTCTTCTGAATTATTTGTTAAAAGATACGAAAATACTCTTGCAGGGATTTCTTCAACCCCTGCAAATGTATTGACTGTCTTATTAGTATTGTTCATTAGTACATACCCCCTAATTTGATTGAAACCGAAATAGGGTCTACATTTTCTGCACTAAATGTTATCGTAAGTTCTTTAGAACATTGCTTTTTATTGTTTACAACAAATGTATTATTATCTACTCTATCAATTGTATAGTATTTGTTATCAGCCCAATTAGTCTCATAACTTATAACTTTATCCGTTAGGACTCCGTTATCATAAACACCAACGCTATACGTCTGCGAGTCTTGCATTAATATTCTGATAGGCGTAGAAGGTGCTACAGATAGCCTAGAATCGATTGTAGGACTTTCAGCTACAATTATATCGACTGAATCATAAACATCGTCATTTCCGCTAATATAAGCCTTAATGGACGTTCTGCTTCCTACCTCTCCAACAATTGTTACCATTCCATCATCCGTAACTGTTGCAACATTAATATCGTCAGATACCCACTTGACGCTCATATCTAACTGTATTTCATTGTGTAACGTAATTGTTGCTTTTAATTGTTTAGAGAAACCTACAGACTGTTCTATTGTTTCTTTATTGTCTATGGTTATATTATAATCATAACTATAATAATCGCATAGATTCAATTCTGTGTTATCAGTTGGAAGCAACGGAGAGTATGCGACATATAACTTAACAAAAGTTATATTTTTATCATACAAATCATCAAATTCATAATCTTCAATTTGCTCAACTTTAAAACATTGCCTATGTGCAAACATAAGACGCTTGTTTTCTTTAATTGACAGCGTAGCATCATTTGCTTGAACAAATACTATTGTACGAACATTAGGAATTGTGCCAGTCTTTGCGTACTGATTATTCGTTGAACTAATGTCATATCCAATATAACATGGCATTTCAACAATATCTCCAGTCTTGTCATCAATCCAAGTAAGCAATTGATTGCATCTTACAACTTTGAAATCAGATATTTGTGATAACGGATTCATCTCGTCATAGCAAATATAATCTTTTTCATGCTCTCTGTCTAGGGCAATCTTATAATATTGCCCTTTATAATTTTGCTTATGTTTATTGTCTTTAAACATAATCTGAATAAAGTCTGCAACAGACTTATTAACATTTATAGAATTGTCTGAAACAGTTGCAAGCCATGCTTCGTATTCTTCCCATTCATTACGAAACGGAAGTGAAGATTGCTCTTTGATTTTATAAACCCTATCTGTATCATCCCAATAACTGTTAACGATTTCTTGATTCATTGAATCATAGTATTCTTTTGGAGACATAGCAATGTTATCTAAATGATTTCCATAAAATTCCATGCTTGTTATCCCCCAAAATAAGTAAGTTTACTTAGATTTGCCAACTGATACTGTGATATATCATACTGAATATCTTCTTTGAGTTTATCTAAGTATTCAGACCTCTGTTTAATTCCGTTGTTAACATCTGTTTGTTTGAATTCTTTAACTGTTAAATGAGGTCTTAAAGCAACCACATCTTGATGTATCTGCAAGAACCACTTATAAACAATTGTTTTTGCAATGATTGATTTTTCTTTATCAGATAAATCGTTTGTAAAATACCATTCATCATCAACTGACGTAGTATCTAAAGAGGTTAAACATCCAGTGAACTCAGAGACGCCACTCTTCAATTTACCACGCATAAAAGTTTTGAACGCATCTTCGTTTGTTCTAGCCAAGTTGTCTAATCTATAATCACTAATAGTCAGCATGGCTAAGTCATAAATTTCCACAAATGGCGTCATGTGACTTTCTCCCCCTTATTATTCCTTTTCTTTTAGAATTCTTTTCTCTTCTTCAATTGTATCGGCAATACTTTCAATATCAAAGCCAGTTCTGTCTTTAATATCTCTGATTTTGTTTAAGTCATACTTCTTGCCTTCAACAATCTTTCTTGCAATATCTGTAGCAATAGAATCTTTGAGAATGTCATCAATCTCACAGAATAAATCTACGGCGTCATTGTCTACAAGACTAGAGATTCTATCTAAGATTTCCTTAGAACAAATTTTCTTATATTCATCTGTAAGACCTAATTCGTCTACAGCCTCTTCGTCTGCAATATAGATTAATCCACGCTGAAATGTATTTGGATACGATGCAACCATATCAGACAGAACATCAAATTTAACTGTTCTAGAATCTCCATATTTATCAAATGTCTTTGTAATACCGCTACCATCTGATTCTGTAGATACGTTGATTGGAATATTCATCAAAGAAATTAATTTAATATTTTTACCACTAGATGACACCTTTTCCACATACTGTACATTAGGTGTGGCATTGTTTTGTAAAGCCATCATCTGTGTCTGTAACTGTGTAATCATTTCGAGTAACTGTGCGTTCTGCTCCTTTAACGCTTCTGTCTCGTCATTTTTCTGCTCTGTATCTTCTGTCATAATTTCGTCTACAACATCTGCCTTAGTTGTCTTCTTTCTAGTAGTTGTAGCTTTCTTTGTTGTTGTTGTTTTTGTTGTTGCCATAATATGTATTTCTGCTCCTTTAAAAATCTAAAAAATATGTAAAATTGTAGGAAGTGGGGAATAGCCCCACAACCTACTATATGAAAACCTTAATTAGCCAATGCTGTTAACAACGCCCGCTACAGAGTTAGTAACAACTGCAACTTCCCAAGATTTTTCAAGTGTGTTGTTTACAGACTTGTTTGCTGTATCGTAAGCATCGTTAGAGTTAGAAAGAACTCCGCCGAATACACCCATCTTTACAATCTTATCAGATGCAGGAGATACTACGTAAATCTTTGTATCATCTAAGAGTAACTTGTATGGGTCGTTTACATCTGGGTCAGCAACTTGGTCAAGTGGAAGTACATCATAACCATTAAATGTTGCTAAATGACCAACCTTAACATATTCGCTGTCTAAATCAAATCTGTAATTTCCGCTCTGAGGTAATACACTCTTCAATGCAACCGGTGTTCCCACGATGATAGCTTTCTTGCCCTGATTGTAAGCTGTAACTGTCTGGCAAAGCTTGATAAGAGACTTTTCAGAGTAGTTAGCTACAGCAAGGTTTCCAGAAAGTCCACTCATAGCACCAACAAAAGCATTGTAAGCATCTACAAGCATAGCTTTCTCGATAGCAATACCCGCTCTCATAACATCACGAGCGATATGAGAACGTCCTGCAAGAATATTGAAAAGGTTGTCAGATACAGTTACCATATGGTTTGTACCAGTCATTGTCATAGAAGCGTCGAATGTCTTCTGAGCGTTAATTCTACGTCTACGATAATCAGCCTTAGATACTGTTAACATAGCGTTAGATTCAATCTCGAATGTGATAGAGTCGCCAATATCAGCATACTTTACTTCTGAGAAATACTTGATTGCTCCGTTATCAATTAAGATAGGGAGAATTGCATCAATCATTGTATCTCTGATTTCATCAGCAAATTCCTTTACTGTTGTACGATTAGCAAAACGCTGTAATGCTGTCTTACCACCCTTTTCATCAATAGAAGGGATAGCGCCAGTATGCTTTGCTAATTCATCACAGAAAGCCTTGTTGATAAGAGTTTCCATTTCATCCTTAGAATGAGATGCGAAAGCCTTAACGTCGCCCTTCTGTTCTAACATAACGTTGTTAGCATATTCCTTAATTGCCTCTGCTAAGTCTTTTGACTCCTTAGAGAAAGTCTTAACATTAGAAAAAATGTAAGCCATTTTTAAATCTCCTTTTTATATAAATATTTCGAATTAAAATTATTCAGCAATAACTACAGCCTTAACTGCATTCTGTACAGTGAAGCCGATTGAACCCTTTACAGGAGGGAACTGTAAGTTCTCAACATTTTCAATCTGTAAAGCAACACCGCTCTGTGGTGCTTCTGCTGTTGCTGTCCATCTAAAGTCAGATGCTGTAGGAACAAGATAATTGCCTGCTACTGCAAGAGCAAGAGTATCTGTAACAATATCTTCAACTGTGATTACAATTTCATCATCCTTACGAGGGATAAACGCTCCACCGATTTCACCTGCAAGGTTAGTGTAGTCTCTATCATCGTTAGAAAGTCCTGCATAACGCTTGCCGTTTACATCTGTGTAATGAGCCTGAGGATTGTAAGCAATAGCAATTGTCTTACCCTCAACAAGACCCTTTGTTGCTGTCCATACATTGTCACCCTGCTGTGTTGGGGCTGTAAGTGATACTACACCACCACCATCAATATCGGCAGTAGCAACGAAAGAACGCTGTAACTTATCTACGTTCTCTGCTTCGATTAATGATTCAATAAGAATACCATGTGCCATTTTTAAATTTCTCCTTTTTTATAAAGTTTAATTGTTTGCAATTCGATTGAAAACATCTTCGTCTTCAATTTTATCATTAACGATTGGCATACCCATACGCATAACACCAGTTGTTTCTTCCTTCTGTGGATTAGTCAACTTGATTTCATCATACGCAAATGCCTTTACTTTTGCTGAGAAAGTAGCAAGTTCGTCAAGATTCTTAATTTCCTTACCTTCCTCATATAAAGAAGCATATGTCTTTTCTGTCAAGTCACACTTAACGGAAGCCATACACTCTGCAAACTTCATTTCACACTCTTTCTGTTCCGCGAGTGCCTTTTCGCTCTTATAGGCGTCATTTTCTTTCTTTAACGCCAATGCTGACATAATAATGTCATTAACATCTTTAGACTCAAAAAGTCTTGTACAAAAAGCCACGTTGTCTTCTGTTTCGTCTTCAAGCATAGCAAGTAACGCTCCTGCGTCTGCAAACGCATCTAATGACATTTCTTTTTCTTCTGTCTTATCTTCTGCGTCTTCTGTATCCTTTTCGTCGTCCTTGTCATTGCTATCGTCGTCAGCAAGTTCCTTTTCTTCGTTTGTTTCGTCTGACATTTCCTTGTCTTCGGACTTTTCATCAGCTGTCTCTTCGTCAGCTAATTCCTTTTCCTCTTCTTTGGATTCTCCATCTTCACAAACAATTTCTTCGGAATTCTGCTTCTCAACAACTGCGTTTTCTTCGTCTTTCTGCTCTTCATTAGCCAGTTCTTTTTCTTCTTCTGTACATTCAACAGTCTGTTCTTCGAACTGCTTTTCTTCAACAGATTCAACGATTGGTTCGTCGATTGTCTTCATTGCACTTTCCTTTCCATCATTCTCTTTATTTGACATAAATACTTCTAAAGCATTATTTTTATTATAACGATTTTTCAATCTAGCAAATACGTCTTCTGCTTCCTTTGCTGAGAACTGACGAATTTGTATATTGGCATTTTTAATGGCGGGATTGATTCTTTTCCCAAGAATAGTTACACTATGAATAGAATAACCTACAATTTCCCCTTCGCCGTCTACAGCATCGTCTCCCATAGCACAAGAAAATTCAACAGATACAGAACGCTCATTACCATTACGTAAGAACATTTCGTATACCTCTGTGGCATAAATCTTACTAATGACACATTCTGTACAAGCCATAAGTCTGCCACCATCTAATCTTCTGAAAGTAATTTCTGCGCTCTCTGGGACATATCCAACAATATCTAAATCTCTTTCATGTGATTTAACATCGTTTTCCCATTTAGAATATTTAGCTGTAATAAGCTTGCCTAAAACTGTGGGCGCATACTTCCTCAATGTTTCTTCTGTCATCCAACAGTTTTGTCCATTGAATCCATCAGATAAAAATTCTAACTTAGCATAAGCAAAATCAATATCGTCAGATTGACTTTCTTCTCGAATAATGTTTATGTCAGCCAAAGAGAACGTTTTGAAAATTTTATTCATCGCGTATCTCCCTTAGTGATTTTTCTATGTTGTCCGTCTTTTTAAAGTACACACCATCATTATCTCTTGAACATGGTATATATCCCAAGAGTTGCAACATATAAGATTCTTCGTATGATACGACAATGTATTTCTCTAAGTTGGGAATTAAATTTAATATCATATAAAACCTTTCCTTTTACATTGCATCATATGAATATATTACAAACGCTCATATTTTTTTAATCCAACAAACATTATTTATTATTTAAGCGTTATTTACAAAATACATTATTCATAGTTATGACTCACTGCTGTCGCGTCTGTCTGCTGTGTAACATCTTTAGTAGGTCTTCCTTGTCCATTTTTTGTTTCCATTAAAGCCTCTCCACTAGTCTGAGAAGCATTCATAAGCAATGTTATATTGTCTTGGAAATCACTATTGTGAGCCTCATTAAGAGCCTTAACGAATGCAACTGGATTATACCCATATGCACTAGCCCAATACTGAGGTGGCAAAGTTAAACCTTTTTCAGCTAATTCATTAATAGCTGTCCTTCTATATTCACGCTCGAATGGGAAATTAGAGCCATCAAACTCAAACACCCATTTATATTTACGTGTCTTTTTATTGCAAAAATACGTGAGCATTCTTGCAAACTGCGGATATAATGTTTTCATAATATTGTAATCCGCTATAATACTATTTAATACGACAGACTGATTCTTAGATGTAGAGTTATCATAAATCAAAGCACTACCAAAAGCACCTTGTCCCGCACTTGTAGAAAGTGCGTTAGACTCCATATCCGCATTAGAATCGGTGAACTGTCCGAATCTTGTATTCTCCAAAGGTAAAGCCACAGTCTTCATAATTGACTGTAAACTGTTTTGTACAAGATTCATAAATGACCCCATAACTTCTGGTGTAAATGCTGTTTGGTTTGGTTTTTGTCCGCTTTTTTCTTTATCTAACAATCCAATGTTACCATAAAGAATCGCCCAAGCTGAGGCAATATCCTTGTCCATTTGCAATTTATGAATTGCTGTATTATTAAATACTGGCTTCATAAGATTTGCAAAAGGTGGAATTACTCTAGCTGTGTCTTCGTCGAACTTAAACACCCAAGCACCATCTTCGGGGCTTGTCTGACTCCATAAGCCATACTTACCATTTCTCTTAGAAAACTGAGCGTGTGGCAAATATCTTCTTGTCTTTTCGTCAGTGAGACTTCTTAATTTCTTCATAATAGAAGGGTCATAAGTTAAAACATCGACCGACGGATTTGTGAAATATGACAAATCTATATCATATAAAAATCCATTTTCACTATAATCAGAAATCATACAGCGATTCTGAGGCATGACTTGCAAAGAATATTTATGCTGTCTTTTTATTGAATAATCAACATCCTCTTCTGATTCGTCAATCGTTCCGAATGAGTCTCTAAACCATGTAAAATATACACCATTTGTTACTAATTGAGGAATTACTTTGTTTGGAAATTCTCTCTTATAGTCGAAGTTGGTAAGAAACTTCTGCATACGTTTATAATCTTCTTGATATTCTTTTGATTTAAAATCATCTCCGCTTGCGTTTACACAATGCCAAGATAAATCAAAAGATAGTATTGTCTTGTAATATCTAATTGTCTTTGCGTAGATTGTATCAAAGACATTCATAAATTCTGAATATCCTTGAATTTCTTCTGCATTAGATAAAGACTTACTCAATGCTTCAATTAATTTATCGTATGTTGCTTCGACTGGGGCTTTTGTTAGATTAAGCAAATTTTGGTTCTGCGAATAAGGCGACCATATTCCAGTTCTTAAATAGCCATTTAAGGCATTGGAAAACTGTAATACCATATCGACTTGGTTCGCATCTAACAGTTCCTTATTAGCCATTTCGTCCCCTTTCATAAATTATACGGCACACATCGCACCAAGGAACGCCCATTGGCTAATGTCGAAATCGCCGTCATCTGAATCGTCATCTTTCAGATATTTAATTTCTAACTTATTAGAAAAATAATTAAAATAATCTAAAGCCATAAATAAATCCTTTGTGGTTACTGAGCCACTTGTTTTTTCCACGGCTTTAATATTTCCATTGTCTTTAATTTCTGCGTCAACAGATACAGATTCGTTTATTAAGAAACGAGTCTTTAAGAATGGTAAAATCTTTTCAGCTTTATAATCAGAATCTCTTGTAATCCATAATTTATCAGCATCCTCAAACTTTGACAAAGCGTCGGAATCATCAATAAGGAATTTCAACTTATCTTCACGAAGATTCTTTCTTAACGCCAAGTGCATCTCTGTATTGAGAGACGCCGTACCAACGATAGGCACGATTACTTCTTCTGCATCATCTGAAATAGTTCTTTGTATTTTATCGTTTTGTACAGCTGTTGATACTATTTGTAATAAACTATCTTTGTTGACAGTCCACGCAGGATATGTTGCGTCAACGCCCGCATCGTATGTAGGTTGAGTGAGTATATCAAAAATTGCATTACCCACCCCGCTAGTATCAAAGACAAAGTATTCAGATTTCCACTCGTAATACAGTCTCTTAAACAATATTGCTTGTTCCATAGAGTTCATACCATTGATTGAGTCAACATAATAAATCTTTCTTAATCCATTTGTCTTATTAATACTTCCTAAAAGGATTGCGGTATTATCTTCATTTGAACCGACGGAGACGGCAATATCGACAGCCATAAAACGAACTTCATCGTCTCTAAATTTCCAAGTTTGTTCTACTCCGCTTCTAATATCCATAGGATTTCTAGGATAAAACGGATGCTCTATAACTTGATTTCTCTCAAATTCTTCAAGTTTTAAAAGAGAACTTTCTCCGTTTCCAAGCCAAATGTTTAAATATTCTTGCATGAAAGATAATTCTTCTGTAGAATTCTTTCTCTGTAAATATTGCTTATATGTTTGTATTCCATTTCCAAGTGCTGTAAAAATATCAGCACAAAAGAAACCATATTTAATAGTCTTACTAGTATAGTGTTTTGTCACGCAATCTTTAAGAAGTTTCCATCCCCAATTAGTTTTTCTTTGTGCTGAGGATAGGAAAATTTGTTTTGTTTCTTCTGGATAATTGTTTGGTCTTCCACCAAATTTTCTAACTTCTAGAGTAGGGGCAATAATTTCATCATAATCTCGTTTTTTGATTAATACAAACTCGTCTGCGATTACTATATTTGCACGAATACCTCTCGCACTTTGAATACATGGCATTGCAAAAATTTTTGAGTTATTACCAAAACTAACAATTCTACCGCCAGTTTCCTTGTTTGTAGAGAACTTAATCCATCCATCTTCTCTTAATTGACACAAGATTGGACTAGACCATCTGCTTCCTCTTGTTGTAAATATTTGGTCTATTTTTTCATCAATAATTAAGTTTGCTTGTGATAATACACTTGCAGTAGTTACTATCTTACAACCGCTGTATAACAAGGCAAAATCTAGAGCAAGGAGAGCCGTATCGTATGTTTTCAATATGTTATCGTTAAGCTATTTATCTTAACTTCTTATACTTCAACCTAATCGTATAAGTTCAGAGTACATTTTTGCTCTATTACAAATAGGGTGAGCATCGGAGACTCTTGGAAATATTATATTCTACCATTCAACACATAGTAGGTTCAATTTCTACTCGTTACAATACTTATCTCTTTTAAAAACATAAGTTATCTCGGTATTATCTATTAATAGGCAGACTTCACCGATTTTCCCCGATTACGGATTAACATATCCCTAATTCTGTTAATCTAGGCAAAAATAAATTTTACCGATACCACGGCTACATATATTTACTGAAACTTCGTTATCTGAAATCGAATTAATCATTAGTTTTTGAAATTCTGTTACTCCAATTTCTAAAAAGTCTTGATTGAAAATATCTAGATTTCTTCTAAATAATGTTGTCCAGTCTTTGATTCTTTCCTTTTCTTCTTGCCAATTTGTTGCCTTTTTACCAAAAGCATCTTTATTGTTATCTTCTTCCATTTCAATGATTAAGTCTTCTAGTTCTTTTTGTGTAACCATATCTAATTACCATCCTCATCTAGAAGATATGTATCAATTTTATTCAAATCAATATCAAAATCTCTTGTGCCTGCAATTGCATTTAAAGTTGGTCTTAAAACCATATCTTTATAATATTTACGTCTTCTAGTTGTATCTTCCCATCTTTTCGGGTCTTTATAGAAGTCGGCAGGTTCATGTTCTTCAATCATTGCTATCTTTTGGAAGATTAGTTGTTCAGATAAACTCTTAGGCTTATCATCAACGAAATTATCTATATTTAACTTCTTCATCAAAGTTAAAATTCTAGTCTGTATCTTTGTTAAATCTCCATCAATCTGATGTTCTTCAACCTTACGTTTTTCAAGTCGAGCCAAACATAAATCTCGATACAAGTCTTCTTGCTGTGGAGTGTTAACATCTAAGCCTTTTGTATATTTCTTATAATTGTATACAAGGAATTTATAATCATCTATGCTGTCTTGTTCCCCCCAATCAAGTTTTAACTGTTCGATTTTTTCTCTAACTTGCCTTTGAGTGTTTGTGTCTGTTGTAATCTCATTCAATGCAACGTCAGTATCTAGAAAACATTCCCATCTGACACCCGCCTTTTGAAGAGATGTTCCATCACCCCAAAGATATTTGTAATAATATTTAAAGAATTTGAAATTTTTATCAGTAGTCTTGTTATACTTTTTCTGATATTTGTCTTTTTCGTCCATCATGGCTTCAAATACTTGCCTAATAAACGGAATGTCTAACTTTGCACAAGTAAACCACATCGCGCTTTCAATTGAGCCTGTTCTTTCGAGATAGTATCTAACCATTTCTTCGCAACAGTCTTCGCAATATGGAATTGCATATGTTGGTAAGAATTCATCTTCCATTAGTTTTAAATAAAACTTTTCAATCGGATATTCTCTCTGATGGGCGATACAGACAGCCGTTTTTAATAACTTAACTTGTTTCGCCATATATATAATACCTCTAATTATGTAATAATAGGCTAAAAGCCAATTTTATTATTCTTCTTGTCTTCTTCGAAATCTTCATCTTCATAATATTCATAATTTGGTGGGATTTCGAACCCAATACACTGTGCATTCTGCTCTGGTTCATCTAAGTCACAAATAGCTTTATTAATCTTCTGAATGTGATATGTAGCCACGCCTTTTAAAACCTCAAGCCAACTACACAAAACTCCGCTAATCTGTTCCAAGACTGGAAGAATAATTGAATATGTAATAAGTGTTCCAAAAATAATAATAATAGTATTCATCTGCTCACCGAATACCTTTCTAAAAATTTTAAGAGAGGACTTGACAAAGCCCTCTCTTAATGTTATTCTGTATAAGTAATATAGCAACTATCAGTTACTCTATTAGCTAATGCTGTAAGCGCACTTTCAACTGTTGTATAAGTTGTTGTTCCAACTGTTACACTTGTCGCAAGCTGTGTTGGTTGTTTTGCATTAAGCAACGTATTAGTTTGCGCTTTTGTATAATAATTCGACAAATCTATTTGTGTTGTACCTATCAATTCCCAAGCGTTATTAATATACATATATTCATCGTATACATTATCTGTTTGAGATGTTGTTTTTGGCACAAAATAAATTGTTGTTGTACTTATATCTTCTGTT